>Ga0255338_1004059_pt1 | contig 16027 bp, 14 predicted proteins | sample MeOH1_35cm_T4_19_FD_203715 | JGI IMG/M metagenome (GOLD analysis project Ga0255338, IMG submission 203715) | Sandy soil microbial communities from University of British Columbia, Vancouver, Canada - MeOH1_35cm_T4_195 | ecosystem: Engineered > Artificial ecosystem > Sand microcosm > Unclassified ...
TCTCTCGCAAAAGTAGACCTAAATGGGGCGCGAGCACGTTGCTCCGTTCGGCTGTTCGCGGAGTATGTTAAGCGGCTCGCTCGTGATGTCTCCACTGCGCGGTAAGTCAATTCACCCTTGAGATGTGGGGATCTTTATCCTCTGATAGTTTCGTGAGCTGACCCACAGGGTTTGCAGGACTTGACGCGCCAACGGGTTTGACTTTAAAATTATAACAATAAAGGGGGTGTCTTTCGAGTGCCTACTTATGATTATCGTTGTCCCAAGTGCGAAAAAGTTTTTGAAAAGCTTGTGCCTCTGGCCCAGCGAGATGAAGTTTCCTGTCCGGAGTGTTCAACGCAGCCGGTTACAAGACTGCTGACCGGTGGGAGGTTTCTGACTGGGGAGGGCTGCTTTACCAAGAGCGACTGTTCCACCTCGGGGTGTGGCAGTGGATTTAGTTGAGCGGGGTAGGCATTGGGCCAGTCGGTCCAACCCAAAAAATGTACAAAAGAAAATGAGGCGTAGTGTTTACGCCTCATTTTTACTCCTAAGTTACTTAGTAGCGGTTTCTGGGTTGGAAACAATCGCTACAGTAAACAGGCCTGTCGCCGGATGGTTGGAAAGGAACTTCGGTTTCTGCACCGCAGTTTGCGCATACTGCAGGATACATTTGGCGAGGAGCACGGCTGTATCCGCCGGAGTTGCGCTGCTGCTTGCGGTTTTGACGGCAGGGGAGGCAGCGTCCAGGCTCATTGGTGAAGCCTTTCTCTGAGAAGAACTCCTGCTCGCTGGCAGTAAATACGAACTCGGCACCACAGTCGCGGCAGGTCAGGGTTTTGTCTTGAAACATACTTGGTTGGCCTCCTAAAAAGGTAGTTTTTCCTTTGTTTCAGTGGATATCCTGTTAGGTGCCATCGTACCTGACTAACAAGCCGGACCTGGACTAACCGAGAGTATCTCAACTTTCAACAATAGGGTAATTTAAATTATAACTGCTTTTTTCAGATATTTCAAGTGTTCCTCCGGAATATTAGAGCAAAAATGTAGTAAAACATGCCAAAATGGGGTATAATGTTCCCATCTTTGACTGCAGCAGATGGACGCGGACAGCCTTAACTTTAGAAAGGGGACGATAGAACGTGGCAGATGTTCAAGCTCAAAACCCAATTGTCACCATTGAAATGGAAAGTGGCAGCCTGATAACTATAGAACTTTATCCGACAGTTGCGCCTGAGACCGTGGAGAATTTCAAGTCCCTCGTGGCAGAGGGTTTCTATGACGGAATTATCTTTCACCGGGTTATTCCCGGCTTTATGATTCAGGGCGGAGACCCGCAAGGATCTGGAATTGGCGGCAGCAAACGGAATATCAAAGGGGAGTTCAGCGCCAACGGGTTCAAGAATGACCTCATACATGACCGGGGAGTTATTTCCATGGCCAGAACAGCTGATCCTAACTCTGCAAGTTCCCAGTTTTTCCTGATGGTTGCCAAGTCTCCCCATCTTGACGGGCAGTACGCAGGTTTCGGCAAGGTCATCGAGGGGATGGAAGAAGTGGATCGCATAGTTAACGTGGAAAGGGATTTCAGGGACAAACCTTTGGTTGAACAGAAAATGAAGCGGGTGAGCCTGCAATAATTTCCCACTGCTAGAAATGAAATAAGAGATAGAGCGGTCAATTTCTATTAAGTCATTGGTTTGGAATTTGATCGCTCTTTTTTTGTACCTCAGGAAAGTACATACTCGGCAACGTTAGCCGAGTATGTCGAACACGGGCACTGAAATGCGCGCGCAGAGGATAGACGAAGCGCGCATTTCTAACGCGATGAATTAATGCCGATATGCCGAATTGAGTATGGATTTAGAGCAAAATAGATTAAAACAAGAAAAATAAAAGTTAATGGCGTAGATTGAAGGAGTTTGGGGGAATATGTAGAAATACATCAATTATATGGTTCTTTTTATACTTGAAGTAGGGTGAATATTTATGAACAAGAAAGTGCTCATTAGTACAAGCATAGTGATCTTTATCCTGGTAGTTGTCGCTTTAATCCCTCTATTTAAGCTGGGGCCGTTTCATCAACCCCCTAGCCTTACTTTGGATGAGCCTAAGTATGAAGCTAAGAGTGTGATCATCTCCGGCAAAACAGATCCGGGCTTGTCCGTGTTTTTTGACGGAGTTCCGGTTCAGGTAAGTACTATCGGTTCGTTCTCCTCTACCGTCGCCGGAGACAGCCGTATTCTGACGGTAGTTGCTGTGGACAAAAACGGGGCCAGAACCACCAAAGATGTAAATATTGTTCCATCTGATTCAACTGCAAAGGTGCCTGCGGATGCTTCTGCCGATAATTCGACCCAAAATACTTCAGCACCGGTTCAACCTGCTCAGTCCGCTCCTGTAACAAGTCAGCCCGCCCCTTCACCCACGCTTCCTACTAATACAACAAGCCAACCCAGTCCACCTGCAGACACCACTCCACCCCCACTAACTGTGTTTGCTCCAACGCTGTCAAAGGATCCTCGTGTGAGTATCGGAGGGATTACCGAGGCAGGGGCACAGGTTTCTGTAAGCGGAATTAACACCACCGCCGGAAGTGATGGACGGTTTTCTATAACCGTTACCCTTGCGGCAGAAGGTACGAATCAATTGACAGTGACCGCCTCAGACAAGGCGGGAAATAAGACTGCAGTAAATGTAGGTGTCACTCTGGACACACTGCCGCCCAAGGTGGTACTGCAAATGAAACTGCCTTCCGGGCAGTTGACAGAAGTGCCTAAATTAACTAATTAAACCTTGGTTAATCTTCAGGGTTCAACTGAACCAGGGGTGGCTCTTAGCATTAACGGTAAAACCTTTGCATTAGCTGCAGACGGGAGTTTTTCTTACCCTTGGGCACTCACTCAAGAGGGGGAAAACGACCTCGGCCTGGTTGCCGCTGATTCCGCTGGCAATATTACGAGCATCAATAAGACTGTTGTGCGCGATACTGTGGCTCCCGTGGCTCCTGCTGTTAACCTGCCGGTATTTACATCTGACCAGAATATCCAGGTTGGGATTTCAGTTGAGAAGTTATCTTTCCTGTATCTGTCTGTTACAAAAGACGGGGCGGCACAGCCTTATATTAATAACCAATCTTATGGCCAAACTTCCGACGGAACTATGTTCGTTTCTTTGCATCAACTGGTCGGCTCGTCAAACTTGGTAACTGCTGCTTCCTATGTTATCACATTCAAGTCTGTGGACGGTGCCGGCAATTCCACAAGCGTCACCAGAACGGTTCAATTCCAACCTCCCAGCGCAGCAGAGCCTTCTTTGACCTTAAATAGGCCCGTGCTTAATCCGGGAAATACAGCCTATATTTCCGGTCAGACAGAACAGGGTGCGGTAGTCAGTGCTACTTTGGACCCGGGGACTACCGGTGAAACTGCAGTATACGGAATAATCGTTAACCCGGATGGAAGCTTCGGCTTTACCGTGCAGGTACCTACAGTGGGTACACACAGTGTAAAAGTGGATGTGAACAGTCTTGCTCGGACGATATCTCAAGTGGTACAGTTTTACTATTCTTTTAACCCCATAGTTCTGCAAATGGTTCCTTCCCAGACTGTGCCCAATCAATTAACCCGTGTGGATGTTGTGCCCGGGCAGGTGAGTATGGATGTTCAGCCAGGAACTTTCCCGAACGGGGCAACGGTTAAGGCATCAATCCTGGATCCAAATTCTGTGCTCTCTCCGGACAACAATTTAAAAATTGCCGGTTCGGTATATGATTTTAGCGCTACCAGTACCTTGGCAGTACCGATTACAGCTACTTTCCATTATGACCCGGCACAGTTGAATGGAATAGACGAGTCAACCTTGGGAGTGTACTACTTTAACCCAAAAACTCTAAATTGGGAGAAGATTTCGGGTTCCATTGTTGACAAAGTTAATCACACTGTTACTGCGAAATTGTACCACTTCAGCCCGTATGCGCTGCAGGGTTCTGCGCCACCCCTGCCTGGCACGCCTAAGATATTTAATCCTTCGGTCACAAACTCATACGCTTCTCCTCCGGATTAAATCTATTTGCCCAATAAACTACGTCCTGATCAATACAGGATACATAGCAATTATGCCGCGAATACTGATGCCTGTGCTTCGTGCCATTTAACTCACATAGCGGTGGGACCAAAGTTATTGCAGTGGTACTCAACTTTTGATACCTGCACCGCATGTCATGACGGAACGGTTACTTCCACTTATAACGTGTTGTCAGGAAGTTATCAGCCTGTAGACGGGGGTTCAGTCCGACCGACCGGTGGCGGCTTGTTCGGATTTGAAGAGGGTGGAACTACCACAAACAGTCTTGTCTACCTAAGTGACAATACGGGAGGAGCATCTTCCCTATCCAGACATCATGTGGAGGAGGCGGGCTTAAAGCTCAGTTCGGCACCTGGAGGAAAAGGTAGTGACGGGTCAGATCCCCAAGGAACATGGACAGGTACGTTGGGATGCGAAAACTGTCATGATCCGCACGGAAATGGGGGAAACCCGCGTATTCTAAACCCTGATCCAAATGGAGTGCAAACCCAGAAATATTACAACCTGTTGGGCAGCAACAACCCATATGCGTTAACACGGGTTTCCACCACGGATCCAACCATGGGTTATACGGTTACAGATCCGGATACCAACGAGCTTGCCAAAATACTGGTCGATCCGGTTCGATATAACTTGATTAAGGTGTACTTGGGTTCGACTCTTATCGATTCCAGCAGAGTAAAAGTTGTATACCAAGATGGTCACTCAGTAGTTACGATAGCTGGGGCCACGTCCACAGACGTTTTCACAGGTTATTTCGTCCTGGCTCTCGTTGTAAACATGGATGTTAATAATTATCTGACGTCGGCTGAGACCGTGACATACCGTTCAGGGATTAACCGCTTCTGCGGCACTTGTCACACAGACTATGATACCAGCAACGTAGCCAATTCCGGACATGTATTCTCCGGCTTGTACAGCAGTGCCGCTCGTCATCAGGTAGGTGCCACTGTTGATACTGCGGTTCCAGGGTTGAAATTTGAGGAATCAGGGACAGGCACCCGGACCCTTGTATGCCTTACCTGCCATGTTGCGCATGGAGCGAATCAGGATTACTGGCAGCGAACCTTAATTGACACTTTGAACCTGTCTAATTGGAACTCTTCCATGCTGCCAGAAATTTCGGGTTCCTCGCGGCTAAAGCGCATGCCCAATATGGGGGTGTGTGAGGCTTGTCATCAGAAGGGATATGCCAGTTATAGCCCGCACTAAGCTTGACATGTAAAGCCTTTGATAAAGACCAACGGCACATACACCGTTGGTCTTTAAAATTTTCGGTTGCGGAAAAATTCTTTTATTAGTTGCAGGGTATTCTATGATTGTGGGGAAACTAGATATTTGTCACGGTACAGGTAAGCGGGAGGTTTGAGATGCACAGCAATTTACGCAGTCTAATGGATGATTTGCGCAAGGAAAAGGAATTAATAGAGGTGCGGGCAGAAGTAGACCCTTACCTTGAACTTCCGGAGATTCACCGTAGAGTAATCGAAGCAGGCGGTCCTGCGCTGTTGTTTTCTAAGGTAAAAGGAAGTAAGTTTCCAGTAGTCACAAACCTGTTTGGTACTTCCCGCCGGGTTGACCTGGCTATAGGACCCCGTCCGGAAGAGATAACCCAAAGCGCCGTGCGGGCTCTGCATACCCTTCTTCCACCCAAGTTGGGCAAGTTGTGGGGAGAACGCAAGTGGCTGCTGGATTTAGCAAAGGCAGGTACGAGAAAAGCAGGCAGGGCCCCGGTGATGGAGGTAGAACAACCAAACTTTAATCTGCGGGACCTACCAGCTCTTACGGGTTGGCACGAGGACGGTGGTCCGTTTGTAACCCTGCCATTGGTATATACCGAGCATCCAGGCAGCGCTGAGCACAACTTAGGAATGTATCGCATGCAAATCTTTGGGGAGAGTCAGACCGGAATGCATTGGCAGATCCACAAAGGGGGAGGCTTCCACCATTATGAAGCGGAACAGAGCGGGAAATCCCTGCCGGTGACGGTTTTTTTGGGCGGTCCCCCTGCGCTGACTTTATCTGCTATCGCACCGCTGCCGGAGATGCTGCCGGAGTTGCTGTTTGCATCTTTTCTAATGGGCGGAAAACTTGATCTGGCAGAAACTGATAAACATCCTCACCGCTTGATTGCCGAGGCTGAGTTTGCCCTTTGCGGGGAGGTTCCAGCGGGGATCAGACGGCCGGAAGGACCTTTTGGGGATCACTATGGGTATTATTCCTGGGTGCATGATTTTCCGATCTTTAACTTGAAACGAGTATATCACCGCAAGGATGCGGTTTACCCTGCTACGGTGGTGGGGAAGCCTAGGCAGGAGGATTATTATATCGGCGAGTACCTGCAGCGAGTACTTTCCCCTCTGTTCCCGCTGGTCATGCCTGGGGTCAAGGCTTTGTGGACTTATGCCGAAACAGGTTTTCATGCCCTGGCAGGCGCAATCGTTAGGGAGAGCTATTACAGAGAGGCTTTGGCCCACGCCTTCAGAATAATGGGAGAGGGTCAGTTAACCCTGACAAAGTTTCTGATGCTGAGCGATGTATCCTGTGATTTGCGGGATTTCACTACGTTCTTTGAAAATATCCTTGCGCGCTTTGATCCTGCTCGCGATTTGCTGATTATAAACGATACCGCCATGGATACCCTTGATTATACTGGACGGAATTTTAATCAGGGCAGCAAGGCCATTATGATTGGGCTTGGGGAGCCTGTCCGGGAGTTGGCCCGGGAATACAAGGGGCAGGAAATTCCAGGGGCCAATCGGATTAAGCCTTATTGCGGCGGGTGTCTGATGCTGTCCGGACCCTCCTTTGAAACGGATCCGAATTGGGCAGGAGAGGTGGTGGCGGCGGGAAAAGAAGCCCTAAGCCCTTGGCAGGTGGTTGTGCTCCTGGATGACGTGGAGAAGGTTGTAGATCAGACCTCTTTCTTGTGGCAGGTGTTTACGCGCTTTGACCCGGCCTATGACATCTATGCCGAGTCGGAGATCGTTAGAAACAAGATTAAGTATCGCGGCCCGGTCATAATTGACTCGCGCATGAAGCCGTGGTACCCGGCAGAACTATTCCCGCGTCAGGATGTAGTGGAGCGGGTGGACCACAGGTGGAAGGAATTGTTTGCAGAATAAGGTTTGTGTAGACCGGGCCTGATGGGCAGTATATAATCTAGCTAATATGCAGGAAGGGAAGGCAGAAGTATGGCATTTAAGATTAAGGAGAACATAACCTGGGTGGGCAAAGTGGACTGGGAACTGCGAAAGTTTCATGGTGAAGAATTATCAACGCATCATGGCTCCTCATATAACTCCTATCTGGTCAAGGATCAAAAGACTGTATTAATTGATACGGTTTGGGGTCCCTTTGCCAAACAGTTCGTAGAAGATCTGGAGAAGGAAATAGACCTGAACACGATCGATTACATTGTTGCTAACCATGCTGAATCAGACCACAGCGGTGCCTTGCCGGAACTATTGCGACGCATCCCGAATACCCCTGTGTACTGTACGGCAAACGGGGTAAAGTCCCTTACCGGGCATTACCATGAAGCTTGGAATTTTCAGGTTGTGAAGACCGGGGACAAGCTTAATATCGGGTCCAAAGACCTAATATTTGTCGAAGCTCCGATGCTTCATTGGCCGGACAGCATGTTTACTTACCTTACCGGGGATAACATCTTGTTTAGTAATGATGCCTTTGGTCAGCACTACGCCTCTGAACTGATGTTTAATGATCTGGTGGATCAGGCTGACCTCTACGAAGAGGTTATTCGTTATTATGCCAACATCCTGACCCCCTTTAGTAAACTGGTAGACAAGAAGATTAAGGATGTCCTGGCCCTGAACCTGCCCGTGGACATGATTTGTCCGAGTCATGGGATAATCTGGCGCCAAGACCCCACCCAAATAGTCAAGCGGTATCTTGAATATGCTGACTCCTACAGTGAAAATCAAATTACGATTATTTACGACACCATGTGGAACGGTACCAGGCGCATGGCAGAAAAGATTGCTGAAGGGATCAAGCAGGCCGATCCAAATGTCACTGTAAAATTGTTTAATAGCGCCCGCTCAGACCAAACAATAACCATAACAGAGGTATTCAGGTCCAAAGCAATCTTGGTGGGGTCTCCAACCGTAAATAAGGGCATACTAACTTCCGTTGCAGCCATTCTCAATGAAATTCAGCACCTTGGCTTCAAGAACAAAAAGGGAGCTGCCTTTGGGGCTTACGGCTGGAGTGGCGAATCTGTAAAAATTATCCGTGATTACCTTGGGGCCGCCGGTTTTGAAGTACTCGATTCGGGGCCGCGCGAACTTTGGAATCCCGATGATCAAGCGATCGAAAACTGCATCAATTTCGGCAAGAGTTTTGCTGAAGCAGTAAAATAGGATCAGAAGAGGGGTTTTGACAGTGAAAAAATGGATTTGTACGGCGTGCAACTATGTTTATGATCCGGCGGTGGGAGACCCGGATGCGGGAATTGAACCTGGCACCTCATTTGAAGATCTCCCTGAAGACTGGGTTTGCCCGGACTGCGGAGTGCAAAAGGACATGTTTGAAGAGTACGAAGAATAACACTAAAACCCCGGATAGTCCGCAGCGATGGGCGGATTATCCGGGGTTCTTAATTCATTTCCGGTCTTGAGTCCAAAAATAGAAAAGCCCTTGAGAGCGGGCTCCCAAAGGGCTTTAATTTTAAGTTCTAACGGAAAATATTATTTTGCGGCAGAGTCAGCCGGAATGGTAATCAGCAGTACAGCCAAAGTCTTATTGCCTGACTTAAGGGGAATATAAACTTTAGCGTAAGACCCACTTTGCGTGGTAGTGGTTTTGCCGCTCTTAAATACTTCACCCACAGTGGACGGAGTGAGATACCCCTGCATATTCTTAACGTCTCCCAGGCTGGAGGAAATACGGTCTTCACCCACGAAAATGGAGACGCCCATGTTCCCGGAGAACAAACTAGCTACCTCTCCTACGATTTGAGACTTATCGTTTTCAGTATAACTTCCTTTGCTCAGGGTCGTGCCGGAAAGTTTCCAGTCTCCAGGAAACTTCTTGGTCAGCAGGTCGTTAACTTTCGATTCAACGCTGGCTTGATCTACCTTGGTGCCAGCCTGGAGTGGAGTATCGTTGCCATGGGCTTGCGTGGCTTGGGCCTGGTCTGCGCTGGTGGTCTGCTGCGTAGTTTGTTGAGTTGTTGAATTTGGAGCTTTAGCAGTCCCACAGCCAGTTAGGGTGGCAACCAAAGCAATGGTGGTTAGCGTAACGATTAATTTTTTGATCATTGAGGACCTCCTTATGGTTTTGAAAGATTGTGTTGACTACATGTACTTTTTTCCGCAAGCTTTATTATACTTCTTTTGGTTGAAAAAGTCGACCAATGACTGTATAAAGTTCCTTATTTTTAACGATTTCTGGACGACTAACCTATTGACATAATACCCATAAACTTAGTATTATATAATTGTCCCATACCTGAGGGGGGTATATACAAGACTGGTTTTATTGACTAAAGCCGGAGAGGATGGTTATGATGTTAACAATTACACCGAACGCTGCCGTCGAGTTAAAAGAGTATTTAAAGGAACAGAAGGAAGGAACTATGGTTCGCCTGAGAATGGCAGGATATGGCTGAGGCGGGCCCAGTTTTGGTTTGGCTCTGGATGAGTCAACTGACGAAGGAGATCAAGTTTGGGAAGACCAAGGAATAAAGCTAGTGGTGGAGCATAGTCTGCTTTCCTACGTCCAAGGAGCGGTGATTGACTTCCGCAAGAATGTCTTTGGTCAAGGTCAATTTCAGGTGCAGACCGGCCATTCCTGCTAATGGAAAGGGAGTATAAGGACCGCGATGAGGTATTGCGGGCAATTGCCGATCTAAAGGGGAGATTTCCCGCTCATTCCCTAAAGCCAACAATGCTGCAAGAACTTGAGGATTTGGAAGAACTGTTGGATCAGTTTCCCGCGCAGAAACTTAATTCTGGTAAATCGGAAGCGCGTGTAAAGAGTGATCACGATTAATTGCACTGAGGTTGAGAACTGAAACTATGTTCTCAACCTTTTTTGTGACTTAAACCGTACTTTTCTGTAGATAATGGTGAGGTCAATAATTGTATCAAACAATGGATACTTTAACTAATGTATAGATGCTTTGAGCGAGATATTTCGCAACAGAGCAGCTGAGAAAAGGAGATTTGGCTTGGATGTAGAAAATTAGGGATGTAGAAAACCAGTTGATAAGGAGAATTCACGGTGGCAAAAGCATCAGTCGATTATGGCGCAGACCAGATTCAGGTTCTAGAGGGCCTGGAGGCCGTCCGCCGCCGCCCGGGAATGTACATCGGTTCAGTCAGTGGCAAAGGGTTACATCACCTAGTATTTGAACTAATTGATAACTCAATTGACGAAGCCATGGCGGGTTTTTGTAATAGAATCGGGGTTACTCTGCATAAAGACGGGGCAGTATCAGTGGCGGACAACGGACGTGGGATTCCAGTGGATATGCATCCCAAAATGGGAAAGCCGGCCGTTGAAGTTGCTTGTACAGTGCTGCATGCAGGGGGCAAATTCGACAAGGAAGTGTACGCGGTTTCCGGAGGCTTACACGGTGTTGGTCTGTCCGTGGTGAACGCACTCTCAGAGTGGATGGAAGTAGAAATTACTCGAGGGGGGAAGGTCTATCACCAGCGCTATGAACATGGTGATAAAAAGATCTCTCCGCTTAAGGTGCTGGGTAATGGCAAGGGATCTGGTTCGGTCATTCGTTTTAAGCCTGATCGCGCTATCTTCGTCGAAATAGTGAATTTTTCGTTTGACACCCTTGCGAATCGCTTGGAAGAGCTGGCCTTTCTCTGCAGTGGGGTAGCAATTACCTTAAAGGACGAACGGGGAGAAGGGAAAGAAAGAAATTATCTGTCCAAGACAGGGGTAATGGGCTTTGTCGAGCATCTCAACTCTAATTTCGACGGCAGCCCTTCCCATAAAAAAGTGGTGTGTTTTGAAGGGGAAAAAGAGGGCGTCCTGGTGGAAGGGGCGTTTCAATATATCGATTCGGAAGAAGAAACCTTCTGTTCATATGTGAATAACATTAACACGGTGGAAGGCGGAACGCACGAAAAGGGCTTTCGCACCGCCCTTACAGCGGTCTTGAACTCCTATGCCCGTAAGAACAACTTGTTAAAGGAAAAGGATGAAAATTTTAGCGGCGAGGATACCAGGGACGGCCTGACCGTTGTGCTCTCGGTCAAAGTCAGAGAGCCTATTTTTGAAGGCCAGACCAAAACCAAGCTGGGCAACACCGAAGTTGAAGGAATCGTGCGTTCTCTGGCCCAGGATGGAATCAACACTTTTCTGGAGGAAAACCCAGCCCAGGGGAAAGATGTTATTAGTCGTGTGCAAAAGACCAGTCAGCTCCGCCTTGCCGCGAAAAAGGCGAAGGAATTGAAGTCCAAGCAGAAGGAAGCGGAAGCGGAAGGTTTGACAGGCAAACTGGCAGCGTGTTCCGGTAAAGATCCCTCCATCAATGAACTGTTCCTGGTGGAGGGTGATTCAGCAGGCGGTTCTGCTAAAATGGGACGCAACCGTAGGTTCCAGGCGATACTGCCCCTGCGGGGCAAGGGCCTAAACGTAGCTAAACAGTCCCTGGACAAGGTGTTGGCAAATGAGGAAATCCGCTCAATCATTACTGCGATCGGGGGTGGTGTGGGCAAGGATTTCGACACGGACAGGTGTAAATATGCCAGGATTGTGATCATGAGCGATGCAGACGATGACGGAGCACATATCCGCAGCCTGCTCCTCACTTTCTTTTATACTTACATGCGCCCGCTGTTGATTAATGGCCGGATATTTATCGCCCAGCCCCCACTGTTTAAGGTGCAAAAAGGGAATAAGGAACTGCGCTATGCTTACAGTGATGAAGAGCTGGAGAAAGTACTCAAGGAAATGGGCCGTAAATCCCAGGTCCAACGCTATAAAGGCTTGGGTGAGATGAACCCTTCCCAACTCTGGGAGACCACCATGAATCCGGCAAGCCGGACCCTGCTGCAGGTGGAACTGGACGATACCGCCGATGCGGCACGCAAGGTTAACGTCCTGATGGGTAAGAAAGTGGAGCCCCGCAAGGACTATATCATGGAGCACACCGTGTTCGGTGAGGAGGACTAGAGCTTGAGTGTGGGAAAAATAGTACCAATATCCTTTAGTGTAGAACTGCCCAATTCATTTCTGCGTTACGCAAAAACGGTCATTCGGGACAGGGCAGTGCCGGATGTGAGGGACGGGCTCAAACCCGTGCATCGGCGGATTATCTACGGCATGTATGAACTATCCATGTGGCCGGACAAGCCCTACAGCAAGTCAGCGCGCTTGGTGGGTCACGTATTGGGAAGCACCCACCCACATGGAGATTCGGCCGTATATGATGCCGCGGTGCTTTTGGCCCAGGTATGGAATTGCCGTTATCCTTTCGTGGACGGTCATGGCAACTGGGGAAGCCCGGACGGAGACTCGGCTGCCGCCATGCGCTATACGGAAATGCGCATGACCCCGTTGGCCCTGTTGATGTGCCAGGATCTTGAAAAGGAAACGGTAAAGTTTAAGCCCAATTATGACAATCGCATTGAAGAGCCTACTGTTCTGCCCGCTCCAATACCCAATCTTTTGGTCAATGGTTCAACCGGTATAGCTGTCGGACTAGCTACGAATATGGCTCCGCATAACCTAAGGGAGGTGGTGAAAGCCATCTACCTGCAAATTGACAATCCAAACGTGCTGACGGAAGAACTTATCAGGGAAATCCCTGGCCCGGATTTTCCCACTGGCGGCTTTATCGTGGGCAGGGAAGGAATTGAGTCGGCTTACCGGACAGGCCGCGGCATAGTCATCATGCGGGGCAAGGCTCAGATTGATTCTGTCAAGAATGGAAAAAGCCAGATAATCATCACGGAAATGCCCTATAAAGTTAATAAGGCCAAGCTCTGTGCCAAAATGGGAGAACTGGCCCGCGATAAGAAAATAGAAGGGATTGCCGAAGTCCGGGATGAAAGCGACCGGGAAGGGATTCGCATCGTGGTTGAGGTGAAAAAGGATGTACCCCCGGAACCCATTCTAGCTGCACTATACAAAGAAACCCAGCTCCAGGACTCTTTCGGCATAATCAACCTGGTCATAGCGCCGGACGGAACGCCGCAGGTCCTGGGACTGAAAGATATAATCGGCTACTTTATTGCACACCGCAAAGAGGTTGTAATCAAAAGAACTGAGTATGACCTGAAAAAAGCGCGGGAAAGAGCTCACATTCTCGAAGGGTTGGTCATTGCGGTTAATAACCTGGATGAAGTATTGAGGATAATCCGCGCGGCCAAATCACCTTCCATAGCCAAAGCCGGTTTGATCGAACGCTTTGAATTTAGTGAAATCCAGGCCCAGGCAGTATTGGATATGAAACTGCAACACCTGACCGGCCTGGAGTTGGAAGGAATTCGCACCGAGTATCAAAGCATCATGCAGCTTATTGAAAGCCTGGAAGCAATTTTGGCAGATGTGAACAAGGTTTACTCCATTATCAAGAAAGAGTTAAGGGAAATTGCTGACAAACACGGGGACGACCGCCGTACAGTAATCGTCGACAGCGAAACCGGAGAAGAAGTCGTCGTCCATCAAACCGTAAAAACCGCCCAGCCCATCCAAATTGTATTAACGGATCAGGGTTATATCAAGCGATACCCTGCAAATGGCAAACGGGTGGATTTGACCGCAACTAAAGAGGGGGACTACCCCGTGCTGCGCATCTCCACGGATGACCAGGCTACCCTGCTGATGTTCACCGCCAAAGGAGCAGTACATCAGATCGGCGCCAAACTTGTACCGGAGGCCGGTCCCAAGGATAGAGGACGCTCAATAATTAATCTATTCACTCTGGAAGAAGAGGATCGAGTGGTCAGCATAGTGCCAGCAGATTTTGCGGCCGAAGGGGCGATTTTGACCTTTGTGACCCTGGAAGGAAAAGTGAAGCGCACCTTGTTGGCCGAATATGCCAACATCAGGACGCACGAGGCCATAGTGCTCCAGGGAACCGATGAGGTGTTAAACGTCCAACTTTCGGACGGGAGTAAGGATTTGTTCCTGGCCACAGCCCAGGGGATGAGCATCAGGTTCCCGGAGGAGGAAGTAAGCCTGCAAGGGCGGAAAGCCGGGGGAGTCAAAGGAATAGGCCTTGGCCCTGATGATATAGTGGTTGGAGCCCTGATCGTAGAGGATGAAGCGGCGGAACTGCTGACAATCACTGAAACCGGCTGGGCAAAACGTACACCACTGGAAGAGTACAAGGCCCAGGGGAGGGCTGGAAAAGGGATAGCGGTGATGAAACTTGACGACAGGAAGGGAACTGGAGCATTGGCAAGTGTAACGCTGCTGAAAGAGGCCGTACCACTCTACGTGGCCCAGGCCCAGGGATCACTAACTAAAGTAGAAGTGCAAAGTATTCCAATAGAAGCAAGGGTGAAAACCGGCAAGCCAGTGGTTACTGTATTATTAAATGACTTTGTCGTGAAGGTCCTGGAATAGGATGTCATGAGGAGAATATTCATCACTTCAAGCACGTGAATATGCCAGGTCCCATCTCTTTAAGCAAGAAATGGGACCTGGCTTTTTTGTGCCCCAAGCAGTAGGATCAAATTTTTGCCAAAATACAGGAGTTTTGTAAAGCAATGGGGAAGTGGTATTTTAGGAAACCAAATATAATATGTCGAATTTTATAGACAGGTTCCTTTGTCTGAACGTATGTTCTATGATAGAATTGATGTGGGATCTAATCCCACGGAAGTCTGAAAAAGGATGTATGTGATATGAGCATTTACCTGGAGAAGGGCACCGGTGAAGTACTTCACCTAAAATTCGAATACAACAAGGACATGATACAACGGTTAAAAACTGTCCGAGGTTCTCAGTGGAATGCGGAGTTTAAGTGTTGGGCTTTGCCCAATACGCCGCAAACGCTCATTCAGCTCTTTGCCGTTTTTCCTAAGGAAGAGATGATAATTGGCCCGGGGGTAGACTTAACCGGGCTTGAAGAGCAAAACCAATTTATTAGACCATGGACTCAATCCATCCTCACTTCTATGGAGGAAGAATTAATTTTGCAGGGGTACAGCTCACGTACCGTCCACGCCTATTTGGCCCACATCAAAAGGTTTGCCCAGTATGCGAAAAAGGACCCATCTGAGATTGCCAGCCAGGATGTCAGGGGTTACCTGCTTTACCAGCTTGACAAACAAAAGAAATCCCATGCCTTCGTCAATCAACTGGTGAGTTCCCTGAAGTTCTTGTTTGTGGACGTTTTACATCGCCATGACATAATTTTGTCCATACCGAGGCCCAAAAGAGAACAAAAACTACCGGACATACTGAGCCAGCAGGAAGTGAAAAAAGTGTTGGAATCAGTGCTAAATGTTAAACATCAGGCTATTCTGTATCTTACATACTCGGGCGGCCTTCGCGTCGGAGAAGTAGTTCAACTCAGACCTGAGGACATCGACAGCAGTCGAATGTTGATCCATGTCCGACAAGGAAAGGGCAGAAAGGACCGCTACACAGTACTATCAGAGAGTGCGTTGCAAGTTCTGCGCTGTTACGCTAAAAGATATAGAGTGGGCAAGTGGCTGTTTCCCGGGGAAGTGCAGGAGAACCATTTAACGGAAAGAAGTGTTCAAAAGATCTTTGAGAAGGCTAGAGATGCTGCCGGGATTAAGAAGGAGGTTTCCGTCCATTCTCTAAGGCATTCCTTTGCAACCCACCTGCTTGAAGCCGGAACTGATCTAAGGTATATTCAGGAGCTGCTTGGGCATCAGCAGAGTAAGACCACGGAGATCTATTATGACAAGCAAGTAGTTATGTAAAGAAGGTAACTTCAATCCACAGAAATTAAGTCTTTTGTATTGAAATTCTTTACATAATTACCGCTAAT
>Ga0255338_1004060_pt1 | contig 16023 bp, 12 predicted proteins | sample MeOH1_35cm_T4_19_FD_203715 | JGI IMG/M metagenome (GOLD analysis project Ga0255338, IMG submission 203715) | Sandy soil microbial communities from University of British Columbia, Vancouver, Canada - MeOH1_35cm_T4_195 | ecosystem: Engineered > Artificial ecosystem > Sand microcosm > Unclassified ...
CCAATATCGAAAGGCCTACGCAGGACAGGTATATCGCCTGGGACGGGAACCGGATCATCCGGAAGAAGCCCACGTGCGCATACAGCCACGGGTACACGGGCAGGTATTTGCCCAACGCCAAGGCGAATCCAAGCACGGTCAGCGCCGCGAACGGAGCCCACAGGGACCGGCGTGCACTCAGGCCCCAGACGGCCGCCAGAGCGGCGATGGGACCGAAATACAGCCCGACGATGTGCGGATCGCCGCTATGGGGAGTGAAGAATGCGTTCCATTGAGGCAGGCCAAACATGATGAGCAGTTCCCGCGGTACCAGTGAATAGGACATGGACCACTCGTAACCGAAGCCCGCGGCGCGAACCGTTTGACCCAGGAATTGGACCGTAAGGACCAACTGCACCGCCGCCAGCAACAGGAACGCGCCGCCGCCGCCCGCCAAGACGAGCACCCAGCGTTTGCGATCGGGACCGAACGCGGCGCAGACGGCGCAGGCGGCCGCGCTGTAGAGCAGGTATTGCGGATGACCCGCGAACAACTGCAGGCTCAAGGCCACGGACATGATCAGCCATGCCTGCCACAGCCGGAGTTCTTTCTTGACGCCTGCGAGGAGGATCAAGGGGAGCCATACATAGCTGAAGAAATGACTCGGCGCGGCGAAGCGCAGGAGGAAATTGCCGTTGAGCGAGAAGACGATCCCTGCGGTCAGCGCCGCCCGCTTCGACAGACCCGCGCTACGGGCGAAAGCGAACATGAAGATCCCCGCGAGGGCGGTGTGCGCCCATAGGCTCCACGCCAACGAGCTCGGGTAGTCGAGGGGAAGGATCAGGTACGAGAAAGGATAGAACACGGCCGATTGCATATTGGCCGCGAAAGGGACCCCGGTGTAGATGTGGGGGTTCCACAGAGGGAAGGAACCGGAGAGAACTGTCCGGCGCAGGAACTCCTGGTTGGGGAAGAACAGTTTATAAAGAAGGTCTCCGAATACGGCCGTGTCGGTGAACAGAGGGCGCCACCAGACGCAGGCCGCCAAGAGTCCGAATAAGAGGACGATGTTATTGACGAGATGTTCTCTGCGCACCAAGAGTAGTGTATACGGTTTGTCGTCTGGTAGTCCACGGCCTCAGCCCTCTCGCTTTTTTCCGGGTTATGATAGGATGGACCCGTGGAGCTGATCGGCCAGGGCGTGGAGGCGGGACCTGAACGCGACTTCCTGATGGCGGAGCTGCGCGACCTGGACCTGTTCGCGCCGCTGAACGACGAGCAGCTGCGCAAGATGCTGTTCTTCGTCAAGACCGTGCGGTTCGAGGACGGCGAGACCGTCTTCGAGAAGGGCGACCCCGGGGACCTCTTCTACCTGATCCACCGCGGCGAGGTGGAGATACTCGAGCCCGGCTTCTTAGGGGCGTCGGTCATCGCGCGCATGGGGCCCGGTGACTTCTTCGGAGAGCTCGCCCTCATCCTGAGCCAGCCGCGGTCGGCGGGCGTGCGCTCCGTCGGCGAGACGGAATGCTTCGCGCTCGACCGGGCGGATCTTGAGACGCTCATGGAGCGCTCTCCAGATATCGCGGTGGCGATCAAGAAAGTTGCCCAACAGCGCTTCCGGTCCTGAGCGCGCCTAAGGCATACGACCACTTAAAGCTACACGACTGGAAATCGTGTAGGGCATCATGTGCCTTTTAAGCATGCGCTCTGTTCCTCGGGCGCACGCACCTCAAGCGTATGTGTAAAGACCCAAGGTTGGTTGTTCCTAGAAGGGCAGACGCAATCGACTCAAAATCGATCGGACGTCATCGCCCCTTCCGGAACAGCTGAGCGACGCCGGCCAACGCCAGCAGGCCGCCGACGGCGCCGAGCGCCAGCAGCGGGAGCGGGTAGCGCGAGGGACGCGGCGGGGGGAGAGCCTGAGGGTGGCTCTCGGACCACTCGCCGAAGGCCAAGGCCATGTCCCCGGCGTCGGGGAGCTGCACCGCCTTGTCCTTGACCGGCTGATAGGCCCGGTCGAGCGTCGCGGCCCGTCCGATCGCGGCGAGCGCGCCGGCCTTGTCGCCCGCGCCCGCCAGCGCGTAGGCCTTGTGGAAGTAGGCGGGCGCGTCCTCGGGGCTGGCGTCCAAGGTCGACTGCGCCGAGACGAGAGCCGAGGCGTAGTCTCCGATCCGGTTGAGGATGGCGGTGCGCCAGCCGCGCGCCGAGGCGTTTCGCGGGTTCAGGACGAGCGCCTGGTCCAGCTCGTCGATCGAGGTGCGCGCGTCCGCCTTCGCCGCGCCGACCGCGCGAGCGGTGAGGTCGCGGGAGAGCAAAGCCCCGACGGCCGGCGTCGCGGAGATCGGCGACGCCGCGGCCGGCGGCTCTTCGCCCGTGGCCCCGCCCAAGGACGGCCGGCCCGCGCGCAGGTCCTCGCCGTCGAGGCCGGCGCCGCCGGCGGCGGCCTTCGCCAGCGCGGCGCGGCCGGCGTCCATGCCGGACAGGCTCAGGATCGCCTTCGCCTGCTGGTTGCCGGGATCGAGCACGAGGGCGCTCTGCGCGTCCCTGACGGCGGCCTCGCCGTCGCCGCTCTCGTACTCCGCGCCCGCGCGCAGGACGAGGGCGTCGGCGTTGCCGGGGTTGAGGGCCAGGGCCTTGTCCGCCTCGGCGACCGCCGTCGCCGTGTCGCCGTTCTCGAGGGCGACGTCGCCGGCGTCGACGTGCGTGTAGGAGGGGTCCACCTGGTCGGCGAAGAAGACGGTCGAGCTGCCGGCGTAGGCCTTGCCGTCGCGCCGCGGGGCCTTGCGGACCTCGCGGACCGCGGCCTGGAAGACGCGGTAGAAGACGGGGGAGCTCGCGGCGGCCTTGAGGCGGAACTCCTCCTTGAGGCGCACGGCCCGCGCGGCCTCGAGCGCCAGCTGCTCGGGGGTCACCTTCGGGTTCTTGGCGTCGCGCGTCTTGCGCGCCCACGCCGCCTGGTAGCGGAGGAAGGACGCGAACACGTCCTGCGTGACCGGCACGCGCTGGCCCACGGAGGGGGGCAGGGCCGTCGCCATGACGGCGATGAAGCGCTCGGCCGCCTCGGGCTCGAGGTCGCGCTTCTCGAGGTAGCCGCGCAAGGTCTTGAGGCCCGCGTGGTACTGGGCGGCCGTCAGTTCCTGGTCGCCGGAGCGGGGCTCGCCCGCCGCCGGCGCGAAGGCCGGGAGGAACGCGAGGAAGACCGCGAGCGTGATCTTATACAAGCTCGGTGAGCAGCTCGGGACGGGGCTGGGGGATGACGACCTTCTGCACGAGCAGTCCCTTGGCGCCGGCGCTCTGGGCCGCGGCCTCGGCGGCGGTCATGCAGTCGGCGACCGAGCCGGTGAAGCTCACGAAGGCCTTGCCCCCGAGGGCCATGGCCAGGCGGATCTCGACGAGGCGGATGTTGGCCGACTTCACGGCGGCGTCGGCGGCCTCGATGAGCGAGGCGATGGAGAAGGTCTCCACGACGCCCAGGGCCTCGAGCTTGCCGGGGATGTTGACCGCGGAGAGCGCGGGGAAGATGGCGGGGTCGAGGTTGGGGATGATGAAGTGGTCCACGTGGGCCTCGGCGGCCTTGGCCACGCCCGCTTCCACCGAAGCGCGCACGTCGGCGACGTCGCCCATGACGATGACGCAGTACTTGCCCGGGCACATCGTGCGCGCGAGCAGGATCTCGACGGTGGCCGCCTTGAGCATCGCGTCCGTCGTCTCGAAGCCCTTGGCCATGCTGCTGAGCTCCACCCCGCCGACCGAGTTCTTCATCGTGTGATCTCCACTGCGTCTGAAACGGCGGTCACGGTCCCGTCGATGCTGGCATGGATGGGCGTGCCGAGCTGATCGGCCGGAACGTCGCCGATCTTGTCGCCGCGCCGGACCTTCTGCCCCGCCTTGACGAGCGCCGTCGCCGCGACGCCGACATGCTGCTTGAGCGGGATGAGGACGCTCTCCGGCGAGAATTCCTCGTCGAGGAAGGGCGCGTCGACCTTGTAGTCCATGAGCCCGAGGCGCGCCATCAGCTGGCCGGTCGGCACCAGGCGGTACTCGCGGATGGGGTGGACCTTGGGCGCCTTCCCGGTGTTCAGAGCGGAGTTCTTCCAGTTGACCTTGTTCTCGCCCAGGTCCTTCTTGGCCGAGACGCAGATCTTGCCGGGCGCCAGGTTCTCCGGGCAGGAGTAGAGGGTGCAGAGCTGGCACTCGCAGCACAGCAGCGCCCACTCGTTCCAGGTCTTGCGGTCGGCTTGAGAGAAGAGCAGGCCGCGCATGACCTTGTGGGGCTGGATGTCGTAGCCGAGGAGGTAGCGCGGGCACAGCTCGGTGCACAGCGAGCACTGGTCGCAGGCGGACTTGCCCACGCGCTCGTCCTGGGCGCGCTCGGCGCCCTTGCGGCCGAGCAAGGCGTGGCCCTTCGGAAGCACGATCAGGCCGCCGGAGGTCTTGGTCGCCGGGCGGTCGAAGGAGTCGAGGACCTTGCCCATCATGGCGCCGCCGTCGAGCGCGCCGTACTCCGCGACCGTGGCGCCGCCGGCCAGCGCCAAGGCGTCGGCGTAGGAGGTGCCGATGGGGACCTTGACCGTGCAGGGGCGCTTGACCGCGCCGGCCACGGTGAACCAGGTGTCCACCACGGGGGACTTCGCCGCGCGGCCCATGTTATAGAGGGTCTCGACGTTGTTGACCACGGCGCCGACCTGGATCGGGATGCCGCCGGGCGGGATGAGGCGCCCGGTGACCTCGTAGACCAGGCAGTACTCGTCGCCGGCGGGGTAGACGTCGCGCAGGCTCTTGACCTCGAGGCCGGGCAGGCCCTTTATGGCCTCCCGGACTTCGGCGATGAGCTCGGGGTGCTTGTCCTTGATCGCGATGACGCCGCGGGAGGCGCCGGTGGAGCGCATGAGCAAGGCCAGGCCCTCGAGGACCTCCGGGCAATGGCGCGCCAGCAGCTCCTGGTCCTTCTGGAGCAGCGGCTCGCACTCGGCGGCGTTGACGATGACGGTGTCGGCCTTCGACGCCGCTTTCACGTAGGAGGGGAAGCCCGCGCCGCCGGCGCCGACGACGCCGGCCTCACGGATGAGCCTCGCGAAGTCGTTGAGCGGGTCGGCCATCTAGGAGAGGAACCCCAGGACGACGAGGGCGGCGATGAGAACGCCGACGAGGCTCTCGCCCGCGATGAAGCCGGAGGACACCGGCACGATGGTCTTCTCCGCCAGCACCGGCCGCTTGCGCTCCATGATCAGCGCGATGAGCGCGCCCAGGAACATGGAGATGGTGTTGAAGGCCGGGGTGGTGAACGCGAGGCCCAGGCCGGTGGGGGAGGGGATCAGCCAGCGGTGCTTCGGGAACGCCTTCTCGATCAGGACGAGCAGGATGCCGAGGACCGCGCCGGCGGCCAGCGCGAACTGCGCGGTCGGATGGAGGGTGTTGAAGCCTTGGGCGAGGAGGACGGCCACGCCCTTCCAGGTCTGCGCGCCGGGGGCGGGCCACTTGTCGGTGCCGAGGAGGTCCGCCGTCGGGATGAGGAGGCGGTAGGCCGGCACGACGAAGACGGAGCCGGCCACGACGCCGAAGAACTGCGCCCAGAACTGCTGGCGCGGGTCGGCGCCGAGCAGGTAGCCGCTCTTGAGGTCGGTGAGCAGGTCGGCGGCGTGCAGGCCGACGCCGCCGGTCACGTTGGCGGTCATCAGGTTCGTGGTCATGTTGCCCGGGTCGAGGGCGCCGAAGGTGATCTGCGTGATCTTGCCGAGCGCCCCGGTCGGGGTGGTGTCCGTCTCGCCGGTCGCGCGGCAGGCGACGATGGCGATGAAGAAGCTCATCACGACCGAGAGCAGGCCCATCCAGATCTTGATGCCGAAGAGGAACCACTCGAGGAAGACGACGACGGGCGTCAGGACCGCGAGGCCGATGAAGAACCAGAGCATCGGGACCTCCTTCGCGGCTTCGCCGTCGGCGGCGTCGAACGCCCCGGTCACGCTCTTGAAGGCGCGGGCCACGGTGCGCCACTCGAAGGCGAAGGCGAGCAGGCCGCTGGTCAGGATCATGGCCGAGCCGAACCACACGCTCCAGGCGACGATGTTCTTGTAGCCGAGCTTGGGGTCGATGATCCCGCGCGTGTAGAGCATCGGCGCGATGATCCCGAAGTTGATGAAGGCCCCGAGGAGCATGCTCCAGGCCGCGCGGAAGCCCATGATGGCGCCGGCGCCCAGCATGATGAGGCTTCCCTCGAAGGAGAGCGTGTAGTCGGCCAGGGGGCGGCCGGCCAAGGTCGCGAAGGGGATCTTGATCTTCTCCGGCAGGTTCCAGGGCATCCACGGAGCCTTGGCGTCGCGCACGAACGCGACCACGGCGCCCGCGGCGGCGCCCCAGCCCAGGAGCTTGGCCTTGGCGGCGCCCTCGCTGCCCTCCTCGCCGTGCAGGGCCTTCAAGGTCTCGGCGGCGGCGATGCCGGTGGGGAAGCGCAGCTGCTCGACGTTGATCATCTGCATCTTCATGGGGATGGCCATGACCACGCCGAGCATGGCGATCGAGGAGATCCAGAAGAACATCGGCCAGCCGGCCATCGGCGTCCCGGTGATCATCATCAGCGCGGGGATGGCGGCGACGGTGCCGCCGCCGGTCATGTAGCCGGCGGCGCTGGCCACCGACTGCATCGCGTTGTTCTCGAGCATGCCGAAGGCGGAACGGACGAAGCGCAGCTTGAGCAGGATGGTGAAGATCGCGTAGGCCAGTATGCCCGCCGTGATCGAGACCCCGATGCTCCAGCCGGTCTTGAGCGCGACGTAGAGGTTGGAGAGGCTCATCAGGCCTCCCAGGAGCATCCCGGCCGCGCAGGCGCGGACGGTCAGCTGGGTCTTCGAGGGGATGTCGGTGGACATGGGAAATTCTAGCATGGGTATGCTACATTCCTGTCACGCAGCGAAATTCCCTCTCGAAGGAGTCCGCGATGACCGCTCTCACGACGACCCTGGCCTTGGCCGCGCTGCTGGCGGCGGGGCCGGCCTCGGCTCAAATGACGCGCTCGTGGGTCTCCGGAACGGGCGACGACTCGCAGCCGTGCAGCCGCACGGCCCCGTGCAAGACCTTCGCCGGGGCCCTCGCGAAGACCTCCGCGGGGGGAGAGATCAACGCGCTCGACTCGGGAGGCTTCGGATCCGTCACGATCACGAAGTCCATCACGCTCGACGGGACCGGCGCCTTCGCCTCCATCCTCGGCGCGTCCGGCGTCGGGATCGTCGTCGACCTCGGCGCGGAGGACAAGGCGAGGAGCGTGCGCCTGCGCGGCCTGACCATCAACGGCGCCGGAGGGGGCACGGCAGGGATCAAGGTCGTCTCCCCCGCGAAGGTGTCCATCGAGGATTCCGTCGTCGACGGCTTCGCGGACGGCATCAGCGTCGCCGAGCCGGCGGCGCGCGTGTTCGTGAGCCGGACGACCGTACGCAACAACAGGGGCTCGGGCATCGCCGTCTCCGCGGGGACGGCCGCGCTGTCCCGATGCGTCGTGATTCACAACGGCACGGGCCTTTCGGCCGCCGGCGGCACGATCTTGTCGTTCAAGGACAACGTACTTTTCGGCAACGGGACCGACGGGGAGCCGACGGCTTCGGCCTCACCGCGCTAGCCTGAATGTCTGATAGAATACCGCCATGAGAGCGGCGGCACTCCTAATCCTGGTCTCACTCGCCCTTTCCGCTTGCGGCGGCGCCGAAAGCGCCTCCAAGCTGCCCGACGTCCGCCTGGCCACCTTGGGCGGACCGCTCGGCCCTTCGCTCGCCACCTGCGCCACGGACAAGTGCCTGACCGTGGTCGTGGCGCCCTGGTGCGGCATCTGCCATCAGGTGACCCCCGACATCGTCCGCCTGCGCCGCTTCCTCGACAAGGCCGGCGTCTCCAGCCGCGTCGTCGTCGGCCTCGACGACCTCGAGCCGATCAAGGGCATGGCCGCCCTCTTCGGCTCCGACTCCCTGCTCGACCCGGGCGGGGCCGTGACGGCCCGCGGCGTGCCGCTGTTCATCGTGACCGACCGCGCCGGCGCGGTCGTCAAGCGCGTCAGCGGCTTCCCGCGCGGGATGTCCTCCCCGGAGGAGCTCGCCTCGTTTTTCGGACTTCCATGAAGACCCTCGACTTTACAGGAGAAAGACCATGATCATCGGAGTGCCCAAGGAAATCAAGAACCGCGAGCATCGCGTCGGCCTCGTCCCCGGCGGCGTGCGCGCCCTCGTCAAGGACGGCCACAAGGTCCTCATCGAGAAGAGCGCCGGCATCGGCTCGGGCATCACCGACGAGGAGTACAAGGGCGCCGGCGCCGCCATCGTCGACAAGAAGCGCCTCTTCGCGGACGCGGAGATGATCATCAAGGTCAAGGAGCCGCTCGAGGAGGAGTACGCCCTGTTCCGCGCCGACCAGATCCTTTACACCTACCTGCACCTGGCCCCGGCCCCGGCGCTGACCAAGGCCCTGCTCAAGGCCAAGATCAAGGGCGTCGCCTACGAGACCATCCAGCTCAAGGACGGCAGCCTGCCCCTGCTGACCCCGATGAGCGAGGTCGCCGGCAAGATGTCGGTCCAGCTCGGCGCGCAGTTCCTCGAGAAGCACCACGGCGGCCGCGGCGTGCTCCTCGGAGGAGTCCCCGGCGTCGCGCGCGGCATCGTCACCATCATCGGCGGCGGCGTCGTCGGCATCAACGCGGCGAAGATCGCCATCGGCATGGGCGCGCGGGTCAACATCCTCGACGTCTCCGCCCAGCGCCTGGCCTACCTCGACGACGTGTTCGGGAACTCCGTTTCGACCTTGATGAGCCACGACGAGAACATCTACAACTCCGTCGTCCGCTCCGACCTCCTCATCGGCGCCGTGCTGATCCCCGGCGCGAAGGCCCCGTCGCTCGTCACCGAGGAGATGGTCAAGAAGATGAAGCCCGGCTCCGTCATCGTCGACGTCGCCGTCGACCAGGGCGGCTGCATCGAGACCTGCGAGGTCACCAGCCACGACAAGCCCGTGATCGTCAAGCACGGCGTCCTGCACTACGCGGTCCCCAACATCCCGGGCGCGGTCAGCCACACCTCCACCTACGCGCTGACGAACGTGACGCTCAAGTACGCGCGCGACATCGCCAAGCATGGGTTGGAGGAAGCGGTCCGTCGTGACGAGGCCCTGCGCAAGGGCGTCAACGTCTACCGCGGCAAGGTCACCCACGCGGCCGTCGCCCAATCCGTCGGGGAGAAGCCCGTCGAGCTTGCGACGCTCGTTTAAGGCCCTCGGGCTCGCGCTGCTCCTCGCGGCTATTGATGCCGACGCGGCGAAGCCGCTCGGCGCGTCGTACGACCCCGAGGTGGCGCTGCTCGTCCTGACGATCCAGAAGCAGAGCGTGGTGCTGCTGAAGGAGGAGCTCGTCCGCCAGGCCGAGTGGCTCGAGCTCGGCGGCATGCAGGTCCTGCTCGCCGAGAAGATCGACGTGTTCGCCCGCAACGTCGCCGCGGGGCTGACCGCCGACTCGGACATCCTCGAGGACTACCGCGAGCAGATCCTCAAGGTGGACCCCACCGCGATCGGCGAGGCCGACCGGCTCGTCGGCGAGATCCGCCGCTACCATGACCTCATCCCGGGCAAGCCGATGGTGCGCCTGCCCTGGCCGCCGCCGCCGGGCCCCGTGCTGGAGTTCCTCGAGGAGGACGGGATCGGCGCCGACGCCAGCGCGTCGCTCAAGGGCACGCCGGCCATGGACGAGCCCGTCGCCTACGCCGAGCGGCGCTTCGGCACGACCGGCCCCTTCCTGCGCCGCCGCAAGTGGAACCTCGACTTCTACCTCGGCTCGTTCGGGGACCTGCTGCAGCACTACAAGAAGATAGGCTACCGCCGCATCTACCGCCTGCGCTCGCCCTATGTCAGCTACGGCAAGGCCGCCTGGGTGCTGGCGCCCGAGCCCGGCCTGCGCCCGCGGCTCGTCTACTCCGACTTCTACGGCCAGGACCTGTTCCTCCACACCCGGGCGCAGTGGGCCATCCTCACCGACCGGGCGAAGGGGGAAGGCCCCACGGTCCGCACCTTGACCTGCCCGGGCTGCAATTACGTCCTGCCCGGCGTGCGGGCCATGAAGTCCCTGCTCGCGACGATCCCCTACACGGCGGACACCGTCATCGCCGGCTACGACTATCTCTTCGAGCCGCTCTGGAAGGAGAACCTGCTCGGGACCTACGAGAACGACTACTGGCGCCTGAGCTACTACAAGACCGGGCCGACGATCACCGCGGCGGTCGTCTCCCGCCGCACCAACTTCGGGGAGATCCTGGCCGCGTCCCTCACCCCTCTGGTCCGGCGCGGCGCCCGCCGGGTCTATTACGCCGGCCCGGCCGCGCAGGTCGACGAGAAGCTCGACGCCTACGACCTCATGATCCCGACGCAGTTCATGATGTTCAACGGCCGCGCGGTCCCGTTCGAGAACGCCCTCTCCGGCCGCAAGCGCAAGGCCGCGCTGTTCGCCGCGCTGCCCTCGCCTCTGTTCGCGACCCTGGAGTGGCTCAAGGACGCCCGCCGCCACGGCGTCCTCGCGTTCGACGGCGAGATGGCCCGGCTCGCCGAGGAGGCCGGGGCCTGGGCGCGCCTCCCCGACCACAAGGTCGAGTGCGGGATCGGCGGAGTGCTCGGCGGCCTGGCCAACCTCCATCCGGAGGAGGACCGCGCCGTGTACACGATCAGCTACGCGAGCCAGGCCGGCAAGGAGTCGGCCAAGCGCCGCTACCGGGACGCGGTCCTGGCGAAGATCAAGGAAGCGGGCAAGCCGGAGGAGGAGTAGTAGAGGCGGCGCCGGGCGCTACTTCGGCGCCATGTGGAAGTCGGTCACGAGCGGATCGCCCGAGTTCGGCTGAAGAGCGGCGGGCTCGGCGATCAGGGACGACAGCTCCGAGACGATCTCCTTGCGCCGCTCGATGGGCATGTCGGCGACGCCCTCGGTGCCCGGATCGAGATACGATTTCTGGTAGCCCGTCTTCGACAGCGTCACGAGGTAGCCGCGGCCGGGGAGCGCCGGCAGGATGGCCCGATACCGGCCCTGCTCGTCGGTCTTGATCTGCGCCTTCGAGTTCGTCTCGTTGTCGGTGAAGATCATGTGCACGCCGGGCACCGGCTTCAGGGTGAGCAGGTCGTAGATCGTGCCCCGCATCTTCCACTCCGTCACGACATTGGGACGAGGACCCTTCTCGGGCATGATGGAGACGATGCCGGGCCCTTCCTCCTCGACGGGCTTCGTCTCCGGCATGGGATCCCGGCCCGTGGGGTCGTACTTGCCCGTGCGCTGCTCGTTGACGAGGCCCTGGATGCCCGCGCTGTCGCTGGGCACCACTCCTCCGCCCTTGATGAGGGGGGAGGACTGCCCCGTCGATTTCAGCGTCTCGACGACGGCCCCCTTGGTGCCGGACTCGGCGGTGCGCCACATGTACTGGCTGAAGGCCCAGATGCAGTAGGCGAGCCCGCCGAAGAAGAGGATGGGGATGCCGAAGTTGCGGAAGCTGTCGTTCTGCAGCGCGCCCTTCTCGGGCGGCGCGTCCAGGAACGACATCGGGCAGTTAGGGCACGACTCCCAGTCCGGCTGAAGCTTGGTGCCGCACAGCGGGCACTTCGCCGGCGCGCTCACGGGCGGGCCGCCGTCACAGCTCCACCCAGTGCACGCGGCGGATGCCCTCGACGAGGGTGAGCTCCCCGCGCGCGGCCGGGGAGGCGTCCTCGTCGACGTTGAGCACCATGACGGCCTCGCCGTGAGCGGAGCGGCGGCCGACGCGCATGTCCGCGATGTTCACGCCCGCCTTGCCGAGGCAGGTCCCGACGCGGCCGATCACGCCCGGCGCGTCGGTGTTGGCGATGACGATCATCTTGCCCTGCGGCCGGACGTCGATGCGCAGGCCGCCGAGCTTCAAGATGCGGGGCTCGCCGGGGGCGAGCACGGCGCCGGAGACGGAGACCGGGCCCTTGTCGGTCGCGGCGGTGAGCGTCAGCATGCGGCGCACGCCCTCGGAGCACTTCGGGTCGGACGACTCGCCGACCTTGATGCCGCGGTCGGCGGCGACGGCGGGCGCGGAGATCCAGCTGACGCCGGGGCCCATGATCGGGGTGAGGAAGCCCTTGAGCGCGGAGACGCCGAGCGGGCGCCGCTCGTTGCCCTTGAACTCCCCCTCGAAGGAGCAGGTGAATTCGCTGACGCCGCCCTCGAGCGTCTGGGCGAGGAAGCGGCCCATGGACTCGGCCAGGGGCACCCACTCGCCGAGCGCGGCGAGCGTGACGGGATCGAAGCCGGGCATGTTCAGGGCGTTGGGCGCGATGCCCTTGTCGTGGAAGTCGATGACGGCGGTCGCGAGCTCGGTCGCGACCCGGCTCTGCGCCTCGGCCGTGGAGGCCCCGAGGTGGGGGGTGAGGATGAGGTTCGGGCAGCCGCGCAGGGGGCTTGCCCCCGGCAGGGGCTCCTCATGGAACACGTCGAGGGCCGCGCCCGCGACCTGGCCGCCCTTGAGCGCGTCGGCGAGAGCCTGGTCCTCGATCAGCTCGCCGCGGGCGCAGTTGATGATCCGGATGCCCTTCTTCGCCTTCGCCAGCGCCGCCGCGTTGACCATGCCGTTGGTCTTCTCTCCGCCGGGCACGTGGAGGGTCACGAAATCGGAGCAGGCCAGGACGTCGAGAAAGGTCATCGGCTCGATGCCGATCTCGCGGGCCTGGGCGTCGGTCACGAACGGGTCGAAGCCGACGATCTTCATCCCGAAGGACTGCGCGCGCTTGGCCACCTCGCGGCCGATGCGGCCGAGGCCGACGACGCCGAGCGTCTTGCCGAACAGCTCCACGCCCATGAACTTGCCGCGCTCCCACTTGCCGGCCTGCGTCGAGGCGTCGGCCTTGGGGACGTGGCGCGCGAGCGAGAGCATGAGGGCGACCGCGTGCTCGGCCGCCGCGAGCGTGTTCGCGGCGGGAGCGTTGACGACGGCGATGCCGCGCCGCGTCGCCGCGGGGAGGTCGATGTTGTCCACGCCGACCCCGGCGCGCCCGATCAGGCGCAGGTCCGGAGCCTTCGCGATCCAATCCGCGGTGATCTTCGTCTCCGAGCGCACGAGCCAGGCGCCCACGCCGGGCAGGGCCTTTTCCAGGTCCTCGGGCTTCGGCGCGATCAGGTAGACGAGCTCGATGCCCGGGTGCGTCTCGAGCGGCTTGAGGCCCGCCGGGTCGATCTTGTCGGTGACGAGGACCTTGAGCTTGAGCACCCTAGGCCTTGACCCCGACGAGGCGCTTGGCCAGGGCGTCCACGCCCGCCTCGATGTCGGACTTGGAGATGTAGCCCATGTGCGCGAGGCGGAAGATCTTGCCCTTCAGGTGGAGCTGGCCGCCCGCGATCGAGATGCCCTCCTCCTTCAGGATGTCGGCGAGGAGCTTCGTGCCGTCCACGCCCGCCGGCAGGACGACGCCGGTGAGGATGTTCGCCGGGCTCTTCGCGTAGAAGGGCAGGCCCAGCTTCTCGGTCAGGAGCTTGCGGGCGTGGGCGGCGAGGTCGTCGTGCCGCTTCCAGCACGCTTCCATGCCCTCGGCGCGCAGCATCTTGAGCGCGGCGGCCTGGCCCGCCACGATGGAGATCGCGGGCGTCCAGGGCGTCTCCTTGTCGGCGAGGGACTTGCGGATGAGCTTGTAGTCGAAGTTGAACTTAGGCAATTTTGACGTTTCGACGGCTTTCCACGCTTTTTCCGAGACCGCCGCGAAGGCGAGGCCCGGAGCGTTCATCAAGCCCTTCTGCGATCCGGTGACCACGCAGTCGAGTCCCCACGCGTCGGTCTCCAAGGGCTCGCACGCCAGGCCGGACACCGAGTCCACGACGACGAGAGCGTCGGACTCCTCATGGACGATCTTCGCGAGCGCCTTGATGTCGTTGAGCACGCCCGTCGACGTATCCGTATGCTGGAGGAACACGGCCTTGACGCCCTTGTTCTCCTTGAGCGCTTTGCGCAGGACCTCGCCGTCGACGGCGGTGCCCCACTCGAAAGGGAGGACGACGGGCTTGAGGCCGAAAGCCTTATGGATGTTCACGAACCGGTCGCCGAACGCGCCGGTGGTGCAGACGATGGTGAGATCGCCGGGGGAGAGGAGGTTGATGACCGCCGACTCCATCGCGCCGGTGCCCGAGGCCGTCATCATCAGCACGGAGTTCTTGGTGCGGTACACGAACTGCATGTCCTCGATGACGGAGACGAACAGGCGCCCGAACTCCGCGGTCCGGTGATGGATCAGCGGGCGGGACATCGCCTCGAGTACGGAAGGGGGCAGCGGCGTCGGGCCCGGCGTCAGCATGATGTTCTTGGTCATGAAGGTCTCTGGGTGCTGGGGTTGGGGGTCGGGACGACGGCGCCGGGAGCCAGCCACGAGGGCTTCGCCTCCGGCGCGGAAGCGGGAAGGGGTCCGAGAGCGAGGGCCGCGACGTCGCGGAAGTGCTTGACCGGGACCATCTTGACCCGCTTGAGCACCTCGGCGGGGATGTCCTCGAGGTCCTTCACGTTGCCGTCGGGGAAGAGCACGGTCCTCAGGCCCTCGCGGTCGGCGGCGAGCACCTTCTCCTTCAGGCCGCCGATCGGGAGCACGCGGCCGCGCAAGGTGATCTCGCCGGTCATCGCCAGGCCGTCGACGACGGCGCGGCCGGAGAGCAGGCTCGCGAGCGCGGTCGCGAGCGCGATGCCCGCGGAGGGACCGTCCTTGGGCGTCGCGCCCTCGGGGACGTGGATGTGGAAATCGCGGCGCTTGAACGCGTCGTCGGAGATGCCGAGCTCGACGGCGACCGACTTCACGTGGGAGAGCGCGGCCTGCGCCGACTCGGTCATGACCTCGCCCAGGCGGCCGGTGATCTTGACGTCTCCCTTGCCGGGGACCGCGACGACCTCGATGGCCATCGTCGAGCCGCCGACCTCGCTCCAGGCGAGGCCCGTGGAGACGCCCACGGTGTTGAAGGAGTTCTTCTCGCGCGGGAACTTCGCGGGGCCGAGCAGCTTGGGGATGTCCGCGGGCGCGATCGCCACGGCCTCCGCCTTCTCGGCGAGCACCTTGCGGGCCGCCTTTCGGCACAGCGAGGCGATCTCACGCTCGAGATGGCGGACGCCGGACTCCCGCGTGTATTCTTCGATGACACGTTCCAGGGCCGCGTCCTCGACGGAGAGCTGGCCGGGCTTGAGGCCGTGGGCCTCGAGCGCCTTGGCGAGCAGGTGCGACTTCGCGATCGAGACCTTCTCCGAGAGCGTGTAGCCCGAGAACGTCATGACCTCGAGCCGGTCGCGCAAGGTCACGGGGATGCCGCCGAGGTCGTTGGCCGTGCAGATGAACATCACCTGCGACAGGTCGAACTCGATGTCGAGATAGTGGTCGAGGAAGGTGGCGTTCTGCTCGGGATCCAGGACCTCCAGCAGGGCGGCCGACGGGTCGCCGCGCCAGTCCGAGCCCATCTTGTCGATCTCGTCGAGCAGGATGACGGGGTTGCGCGTGCCGGCCTTGCGCAGGTGCTGGATCAGCCGGCCGGGCAAGGAGCCGATGTAGGTGCGGCGATGGCCGCGGATCTCGGCCTCGTCGCGCACGCCGCCGAGAGACATGCGCACGAACTTGCGGCCGAGGGAACGGGCGATGGACTTGCCGAGCGAGGTCTTGCCCACGCCGGGCGGGCCCACGAAGCACAGGATGGGGCCTTTGAGGCCCTTGGTCAGCTTGGTGACCGCGAGATACTCGAGGACGCGCTCCTTGATCTTCGGGAGGCCGCTGTGGTCCTCGTCGAGCACGGCCTGGGCCTTGTCGAGGTCGATGACGTCCTTGGTGCGCTTCGACCAGGGAAGGTGGGTCATCCAGTCGAGGTAGGTGCGGGAGACGGTGGACTCGGGGGAGAAGGGCGCCATCTTCTCGAGGCGGGCCAGCTCCTTGAGGGACGCGGCCTCGGCGTCCTCGGGCATCTTGGCGTCCTTGATCGCCTTCTTGAGCTCCTCCATCTCCTGGGCGAAGTCGTCCTTCTGCCGGAGCTCCTTCTGGATCGCCTTCATCTGCTCGTTGAGGTAGTACTCC
>Ga0255338_1004061_pt1 | contig 16022 bp, 16 predicted proteins | sample MeOH1_35cm_T4_19_FD_203715 | JGI IMG/M metagenome (GOLD analysis project Ga0255338, IMG submission 203715) | Sandy soil microbial communities from University of British Columbia, Vancouver, Canada - MeOH1_35cm_T4_195 | ecosystem: Engineered > Artificial ecosystem > Sand microcosm > Unclassified ...
CTGGGCAAAGGCCATGGTGACCATGATGAAGTAGATGCCGTGGGTGCGCACCACAAAAAAGCCGATCACCAGCGCCGCCAGGCCCGAGGCCAGCACGGCCGCCGGCAGGCTCCACCACAGGCTGACCGGCTCGCCCGGCGGGGTGAGGAAGGCCAGCGCGTAGCCGGCCAGCCCGAAGTAGGCCGCGTGGCCCAGCGAGACCAGGCCGGTCACGCCCTGCAGCAGGTCCAGGCTCATGGCAAAGATCGCCATGATCATCATGCGGGTCACCATCTGGGTGTAAAACTCGGTGCCGGCGAAGGGAAAGGCCACGAGGGCGACCAGCCCCAGCACCAGCGCCACCTGCACGCCGCGCGGCAGGGTTTCTAGATTGGATTTGGCTGAACTCATACCGCTTTGGCCGATAACTGAATTGGAAGTGTGGAGGCTTCTCTCCTCCAGGCAGGGGCCGCGGAACCGGCTTTGCCGGGCCGCAGGCGCAGCGCCCCCTCGGGGGGCAGCGCAGTACACGAAGTGACAAGCGTGGGGGCCATGGAATTCATTGTTTAAAGAGCCCTTCGGGCTTCCAGAGGAGAACGCCGGCCATCAGCATGTAGACCAGCATGCCGGCCACCGAGGGCAGCAGTACCTTGCCAAAGGTGTCGACCAGCCCGACCAGCAGGGCGGCAATCAGGGCGCCGCGCACCGAGCCGATGCCGCCGATGACCACCACCACAAAGCACATGATGAGCACCTGCGAGCCCATGTTGGGGTAGACGCTGGCGATCGGGGCGGCGATCATGCCGGCGACTGCCGCCAGGCCGACGCCCAGGGCAAACACCAGGGCGTGGATGCGCTTGATGTTGATGCCCAGCGACTCGGCCATCTCGCGGTTGAAGGCACCGGCGCGTATCTTCATGCCCAGCCGGGTGCGGGAGATCAGCCCGTACAGGCCCAGCGCCAGCGCAATGCAGACGCCGGCCATGAACAGGCGGTACACCGGGTAGGACAAATTCTCCGTGAGCGGAATCGAGGCGCCGAGCAGCTCGGGAATGGTCACGCCGTGCACGTCGTCGCCCCACAGGATGGAGCGCAGCTCTTCGAAGATGTAGATCAGCCCGAAGGTCAGCAGCACCTGGTCGAGGTGGTCGCGCTTATAGAAATGGCGAAACAGCAGCCATTCGAGGGCCAGGCCGAAGGCGACCGCGAGCACGGCGCCCACGACAATGGCCAGCGTCAGGCTGCCCAGCTGGGCGCTGAGCGACCAGGCGAGGTAGGCGCCCAGCATGTAGAAGCTGCCGTGCGCCAGGTTGACCACGCCCATGATGCCGAAGATCAGCGTGAGGCCCGCCGCCAGCATGAACAGCAGCAGCCCGTACTGCACGCTGTTGAGCAGCTGGATGAGGAAGTTGGCTATGTCCATTGATAGCTCAGTTGTTTCAACTTCAGGCGTTGCGGCGGGTGAGGTAAGTGGTGAGGATCATGGATCTGCCGATGGCGATAGACATCCGGCACGGTCTGTACCAAAAAATGGGAGGTTCGAAAACCTCCCATCGCATCTGGAACGAGGGGGTCAGCCCATCTTGCAGCCGGCGCCGAAATCAGCCAGCGCTTTGGCGGCCACGCCAAGCACCTTGTTTTCCTTGTTTTCGACCACGCGCAGGTAGATGTCCTGTACCGGGTTGTGGGCCTTGCTCATGGTCCACTTGCCGCGCGGGCTGTCGATCACGGCGGATTCCAGCGCCTTGTACAGCGCGGGCTTGCTGTTCAGGTCGCCCTTGACGGCGTTGGCGCCCTGGACCAGCAGCAGGCCGGTGTCGTAACCCTGTACGGCGTAGACATCGGGCTGGCTGCGGAAGGCGGTGGCATAGGCCAGACGGAAGGCCTTGTTGCGCGGCGTGTCCAGCGAGTCGCTGTAGTGCATGGTGGTGATGATGCCGTCTGCGGCAGGGCCGGCCGCGTCGAGCACGCCTTCGGTCAGGAAGCCGGAACCGTACAGCGGAATCTTGCCCTTGAGGCCGGCGGCGGCATAGTCGCGGATGAACTTTGCAGCACCGCCACCGGCAAAGAAGCAGGCCACGGCATCGGGTTTGAGTGCGGCAATTTCGGTCAGCAGCGCCTGGAATTCGACATTGGGGAAGGGGAGGCCCAGCTCTTTGACAATGGTGCCGCCAGCTGCGGTGTAGCCTTCCTTGAAACCTTCGAAAATTTCGTCGCCGCCAGCGTATTTCCATGTGATCCAGACGGCTTTTTTGTGGCCTTTGGCCACCATGGCCTGGCCCAGGGCGCGGCTCGACTGCCAGTTGCTAAAGGAGGCGCGGAACACGTTGGGCGCGCACAGGGCGCGGGTGACGGCATGCACACCGGCGTTGGGGATCAGGTTGAGCACGCCGCTCTCTCTCGCGACTTTGTGAACGCTCAACTGCACGCCGGAGTGAACGGTGCCAACCAGCACGTCAACCTTGTCGCGTTGCACGAGCTTGCTGGCATTTTCAATGCCTTTGGAAGGCTCGGACTCGTCGTCGACCTTGAAGTACTCGATCTCGCGGCCGCCGAGCATTCCGCCTTGCTGGTCGATGGCCATGCGAAAGCCGTTTTCAATGGCGACGCCGAGCCGCGCAAAGGTGCCGGTGTAGGGCAGCATGAAGCCCACGCGCACCTTGCTGGACTGCGCCCGCACTATTTCGGGGAGCAGCAGACCGGTTGATGCCGCACCGATGACGGCCGCACTGTGGCTCAGGATCAAACGACGTGAAGGAAGGCGTGAGGTCATGGAAAAACTCCTGGTTGAAACTGGATAGGAAGCGCTGCAATGCTGAAATAGTAACGATGCACTGTTTAAAAGACCTTAGCGAAAAACATCAAATTAAAGATTAAATTGTTTATGTGTGAAGTAACTTCTCTGCCAGGGATCGGTTCAAACCTGCGCTTGACGCAATTTGAAGCGTTGTATCTTGCCGGTGGCTGTTTTCGGCAGCTCGGGCACAAACTCTATCCAGCGCGGGCATTTGTGATGCGCCAGCTTGGCGCGCATCGTGCTGCTTATGCATTCGGTTAGCTCCGCTTCCGCAGTGAAGCCGGGGCGAAGGACAATGAATGCCTTCGGCTTGATCAGTTGATTCTCGTCAGCGGTGCCGATGACGGCGCACTCGAGTACGGCCTTGTGTTCGGCCAGTGCACTCTCGATTTCCGACGGCGAGACCCAGATGCCCCCGACACGCAGCATGTCGTCGTAGCGGCCGACATACATGTAATTGCCGTTGGCGTCTTGATAGAACTTGTCGCCAGTCAACACGCCGCCGTCGCGCATCGTCGCCGCGGTCTTCTCGGGCTTGTTCCAGTATTCGCGTGCGGCAGTCGGTCCGATGACGAACAAATTTCCGATCTCACCGCGTGGCACGTCGTTCCAGTCGTCGTCGACGAGGCGCGCGGTGTAGCCTTCCACTAGTTGCCCGCAGCTGCCGGGAATGACCTTGCCCGGTCGATTGATCATGAACATGTGTGTCATCTCGCTCGTGCCGACACCGTCGAGAATGTCGACGCCGGTCAATTCGCGCCATGCGTTCAACACGCTCGGTGCCAGCACTTCGCCACCGCTCACGCAAACCCGCAGGCGGTGACAGGCACGCCGGACTTGTTCGCGGTCCATCTTGCGCATCAGCTCGATCAGGCTGACGAATATGGTCGGGACCGCCACCAGCATGGTGGGTTCATGCTCGATCAGCTTGGCCAGTATGGTGTCGGGCCGCGCCGGATGGCCCTCGGCGAGGATTCGCGCGCCGGTGCGCAGCGGCATGTAGTTCTGAAAGCCGAGACCGTAGGCGAAGAACATCTTCGGCGGGCACAGGATCACATCGTCGGACGTGATGCCCAAGGTGCCGATGCCGAATAATTCGGTTGCCCAGTAAATGTGGGCATGCGTATGGACCACGCCTTTCGGATCGCCGGTACTGCCGGAACTGTAGAGCCAGAATGCGGTATCGTCGGGCAGCCGCGGTTCGGTTGCCAACGTCTGCGGCAGCTCGCGGATGGCGTCGGGGAGTGAATCGACCCCCGGCACCGTACCGCCGGCGACGAACAACTTGATGTCCAGATTCAGCTCGCGGATGATCTCGCCGATCATTGGCGCCAGGCCCTTGTCGGCAATGACCACCTTGGCGCCGCTATCCTTGATGTAATAGGCGTAATCCTTGGATTTGAGGAAGGTGTTGAGCGGCAGGCTGACGGCGCCGATTTTCATTGCTCCGAGAAAGATGGCTGCAAAATCCGGCCCGTCGAGGACGCACAGCATCACGCGCTCGCCGGTTTTGACGCCCAACCGCTTCAGGAACCCACCGACCTGGCATGTTCGCGCATACAGATCACGGAAAGAAACATCGCCGGATGGTGTGGTTAGGAAAGTCCGTCGCTCTTCGTCCGCAGCGCGGCGATGCTCGAAGAGGTAGTCGACGATGTTGCCTGGTAGTGATGGAACGTCTGTGCGCATGATGGATCCTTTGATATTTCTGCGAATTATTCTTGTAGTCAATTAACGGTTACGGTCTTAACTAATCGCTGTAAGAGTGGCCTGCAGCGGGTTACGGGTCGGTGACACCCGGACCGATGTGTTCGCGCGCGCGCTCGGTTTGCTGACGGTTGCGCAACGAATTTCGGTAGAACGCCCGAGTGATTGCCTGACACGCTTGCGGATGTTCTATCTGCAGGAAATGTGTCGCCTGGGGCACGGCTTCGTAATCAACCCCAAGTTCCAGCGCTGCGGCGAGGCCAATGTGCGCCGAAGGCTGCACATCGTCAATTTCCGGATCGCCGCAGACCAGTTTCACGGGCGACGGGCTGGCTGGCAGTGATAACCAGTTCCCCTGGTCAATGTTCGTCTCGTAGATCCGGGCCTCGTACTCGGGCGGACAGGCCAGAACCCAGCCCCCAGCTAGAGCATCGTACTTCAGGACGGCGCGCGCCATGTCTTGAAAGGCTTCCGGGCGCCAGTGACGAAACAGCGGCTGCCGGGAAAATTGCTCGGCCAGCTCATCGGGCGAACGGTAGTGACGGCGCCGGCGCAGCACGCGCTCGACGAGAAAGGCCATTTCCTGCTTGTGCAGCACTTGGAGCAGATGACCGTCCGGAGGCATGAGCGGCGGATCGAACAGCAGCAGGCCATCCCAGCGCTTGCCGTAGCGGCGCACATGCCCCAGCGCTGCGACGGCGGAGAGCGAATGGAATACGCCTATTGTGTGCCGCGGACCGAGCGAATCGACGACGGTTTGCCAGACCGCTTCCATGTCGTCGACGAACTGCGTCCAGTGATGCTTTCCGCTCGCTCCGCCGCCGCTGCGGCCGTGGCTGCGGACGTCGAATGCGACGACCTGGAATTCATCGGCAAGCGGGCGCCAGAAAGTCCGGTAGCCGGCGATCGCCATTCCGTTGCCGTGGCTCATCACCAGGCGCGGCGCATCGGACGGTCCGTAGACTCTCGCGGCGAGCAGGTTGCCGTCGCTGCAAGGGATATCGAGCGCGATGCCTGCAGGTTCGATCGGCGGGATGGTTGTTTGGTACGCGCAGGTCACGGGCTGGCCTTATGCGACACGGGCGTGAATTTGTCGTAGTGGATGTCGGGGCGGTCTACGCCGAGCCGCTCCAGCAGTTCGATGGCCGCGTCGATCATCGGCGGCGGGCCGCAGAGATAAGCCTCCGCGCCGAACGCGTCGGGCAATTGCTTGTGCATCGTCTCCGTGACCAGCCCACGTTCACCCAACCACGAAGAGTCGTCGGGCTCCTGGGAAAGCACCGGGATGAACGAGAAGTTGGGGATCTGCCGGGACCAAGCCACCATCCGGTCGAGGTGGTAAAGATCGGCAGCGGTGCGGGTGCCGTAGAAAAAGCGGAACGAGCGCTTGGACCCTTTGGCGAACGCCTCGTCTAGCATTGCGTTGATTGGGGCGAGACCAGTGCTGCCGGCAACGAGAATCGCCGGCCGCTGGTCGTCGGACGACAAACGAAAATTCCCGAACGGCCCCTTCAGCGTGAGAATGTCGCCTTTGCCGAGCAGGCTCGAAGCAAGAAACTGGCTGACCTGTCCTCCGTCATAAAGCCGGACGTGGAACTCGATACGCGTCGTGCCGGGCCGGTTCGCGACCGAGTACGAACGGTTCGGCGAAATGCCCGGAAGAATCCAATCGAAGTACTGCCCGGCGCGATAGTCGATGGCGGTCTCCGTCTCGACGCTCACTTCCAAGATGTGCGGACCGTGACGTGCAATGTCGCGCACGATCGTATCGAATTCGACAATCTCTGGCGCATCATCCGTGCCGAGCTGCGCCGACAGGACCAGGTCCGAAGCCGGGTAGCTCATGCACGTGAGTACCAGGCCGCGCGAACGATGATCATCATTGAAGACGGCTGGATCGGCCCCCGGCAGTTCGCGCACCTCGCCGCTCGCCAAGCGCGCGATGCAATCGCCGCACTCGCCCGATCGACAGTTGTACTGGAAGGGAACACCAGCGGCCAGGCATGCGTCAAGGACCAATTGATCGGACCGACCCTCGATAGTGCGGCCAGCTTCAACGACAGTGATTGCAAATTTCTTCATGGTGGGGGAAGCTGCGCTCGCGACCTCAATAGGCGCGGTCTTCGTCGACGCCGTTGGGCGACCAGATCTCACGGAAGTCGGCTGGAAGGTCGATTCCCCAGTCCTGCTGAATGAAGCCGCGGATCTGCTCGTAGTAGGTTGCGCGCATGTTCTCGTTGGTATCCTGCTTGATTCCCAAGCGGCGATACAGTGCATTCTTTTTGGAACGCTCTCCGCCGAAGGACTGAAGGCCCACAGGAAGCCACTTGCGCAACGCCGCCTCAACCTCAGCCCGGCCCTCGGGCGTTTGCAGCAACTCCTTTACCGCATCCATGCCCAGGCCGACGTGACCATATTCTTCCTTCAGGGTCTCCTGCGCGGCGCGGCGAAATGGCTCGTAAGGCGCCTGCACAAAGTGGCGAAACTGGTGCGCAGCCGCGCGGTCGACGATCGCTAGGAACACCGCCTGATCGGCCCAGTTGTCGATCGGCGTATCGAAGGTCGTCAGGTGTCCTTTCTTGCGCGCATACTCTTCCCAGTCATAGCCGAGTTCATCCATCAATTTCTTGTAACGCAGGTGATGGCCGTATTCTTCCATCACTGTCTTGGCCATGCGCATCTTCATCTCTGGCGTCGGCGCGCGCAGGATGCTGCGTTCGAAGCAGTCCCCGCCATATAGCTCGCTGGCGACATGGACGTTGATGAGATTTAGTATGGCATCCTGGAACTCTGGATCTTGGTCCTTGAACTCCGCCGCACTGATGGATTGCGGTTTAACTTGCTCTATGGTGTCTTGCATGATTACCTCACTGGTTGGGATAGGGTTGAAACGTGGCTGGATTTCTCGTGGATTTACTCGTAAAACCGGCGGTAGGATGAGGCGGTGTCGATGACGACGTTTTTGACTTCGGTGAATTCGTACAGAGTCTCGAATGCATCCTCGCGACCGAAGCCGCTGGCTTTCATGCCGCCGAAAGAGGCCCCTGAGGGATACAGGTTGTAGCAGTTGATCCAGACCCTGCCGACCGAGATGTGGCGCGCAGCGGCGTGCGCCTCGCTGAGGCTGGTGGTCCAGATGCCCGCCGCCAGGCCCTGCTGGACCGCGTTCACCTGTTCGAACATCTTGGCTTTGTCTTCCCATTCGAAAAAGACGGCGACGGGCCCGAAAATTTCTTCCTGGGCAATACGCATTTGCAGACTCGCTTCGTCGAACAGCGTGGGCTCCATGAACAGGCCCTCCGGAAAACCGGCGATGTTTGCGCGTCTTCCACCGCACATCAGACGCGCGCCTTCGCTAACACCCAGATCAATGTAGTTCTGGACGCGATCAAGATGCTGACGGGAGATCAGCGTGCCCATGCGGTTCTGCTCATCAAACGGATCACCCATACGCAGCTTGGGGATCAGATCGATGACGCGCCGCTTGAGGTCGGCGGCGATACTGCGATGCGCAAAAATACGCGAGCCGGCGGTGCAGACCTGGCCCTGGTTCATGAAGGCGCCAAGCAGAATGCCTTGCGCCGCGCGATCGAGGTCAGCGTCAGGAAACACGATCTGCGCATTTTTCCCGCCCAGCTCGAGCGTCAGCCGCTTCGCTGTGTCGCTCGCCCCGCGCATGACCCGCTTGCCGGTCTCGGTCGATCCGGTCACCGATATCATGCGGATGCCTGGATGCTCAACGATTGCAGCGCCGGTCGATGCGCCCGCACCGGTCACGACATTGACCACGCCGGCAGGCAAGACTTCACCGATCAGCGCCGCGATTTCCAGGGTGGTGACGGGAGTCAGGTCAGCCGGCTTGTAGACGATTGTGTTGCCGGCGGCGAGAGCGGCTGCGATCTTGCCGATGAACATGTTAAGCGGGAAATTCCACGCGCCAATGATGCCGATCACACCCAGCGGCGTGCGCTGATCAAGACTGATCACGTCGCGCGACACTGGCAGATGGGTACCTTCGAGTATCCGGCAGGCGCCTGCGTAATAGCGCAGCCGGTCAGCGGCTGTCAGCACGTTGGCGTGGCTTTCGCGCAGAGGCTTACCGGTATTGGCGGTTTCGAGCCATGCGATGCGCTTGACGTCCGCCACCAGCCGGTCGGCAACGGCATCGAGCAGTTGCTGCCGTTTCTTGGCGGGCATGTCGGCCCAGGCGGGGAAAGCACGGGTCGCCTCAGCGACGGCTGCATCGACGTCGGCCGCATTGGCATCGGGCACGCTGGTAAGCACCGCGCCGGTCAGCGGACTGATGCACTCCAGCGTGGCATCGGAGGCGGACTTGTGCCAACGATTCCCGATATATAAATCGTAATGGGCCGGAATCTCATAACTCATTGTATAAACTCCTAACGTGAAAGAATGTGAACGGCAGCGACTGCCGAATCGCGGCCGACGAGACCGCCCGCCATTTGCGCCAGCCCGATGCGGGCGCCATCAACCTGACTTGTTCCGGCGCGGCCTTGCAACTGTCGCGCGACTTCCGCAATCTGGGCAACGCCGGTGGCACCCACCGGGTGGCCGCGACTGGTGAGGCCGCCGGACACGTTCACCGGCAAGCGTCCGCCGAGTGATGTGGCCTGCTCTTCAAGCAATCCGATTGCGCCACCGCGCGGGCAAAGGCCGATGTCCTCGATGTCGAATAATTCTTGCGGCGCGCTCGGGTCATGGACCTCGGCCAGCGAGACTGCGGACGGATCGATGCCGCATTGCTCGAACGCGGCATGCGCAGCGCGCGCGGTAGCGGTCGCAGTCAGGCCGCCTTCAGGGTCGCCACCGACCACGGCCGAAGCCAGGATGCGCGGGCCGGACAAGCCGCGCTTGCGCGCAAACGCCGGGCTCATCAGCACCACTGCGGCAGCGCCGTCAGCTATGCCGCCGCACATCGCCCGCGTCAGCGGTGCGACCACAACGCGATCGGCTAATACTTCATCGACCGTAATCGGAGCGCGGAGCGCGGCCTTGTCATTGAGCATGGCGTGCGCCCGGTTTTTCGCGGCACACAGCGCAAAGTGGCGCGCCGTCGCGCCGTATTCCTGCATGTAGCGTAGTGCGCGTTCGGCGTTGACGTCCATGAACACCGATCGGCCGGGATCGGCTGGCTTACGGTCGGTTGCCGAAGCCAGCGCGGTCATCGCCTTGCTGCGGTCGGCGTCTGTCATTTTTTCGACGCCGAGCACCAGTACGCAATCATATTGACCGTAGGCGACGGAAGCCCAGGCCAGGTGTGCGGCGTCGGCGCCGCTTGAACAGGCGTTCTTGATGTTGTGGATAGGGATCGCGCTGATGCCGGCGCTCGCCAGAAGAATCTGGCCGAGAATGGTTTCCTGATTTTGCATCAGGCCGCCAAACGCATTGCCGACAAAGGCAGCATTGAGGTCTGCGGCTTCGATGCCGGCATCCTTCAGCGCCGCCAAGACCGTTGGCACAGCCAAGTCGAGCAGGGACGCGTCCGGAAAACGACCGAAGCGGCTTATTTCACTGCCGGCGACTAGGACTTCACAGGAGGTCGGCATGATCAGGAACGGTCCGAAGTTGGGGCGATCAACGCAAAACCCTTGGCCGTCACGGTCCCATCCTTCTTTTCCGCGCTCAAGTCGATGGTGATGTTATCTTCGATTTTGGCCACTGTTGCCGTGAGTGTCAGCGGCTCTTCCGGAAAGACCGGAGCGGTGAAGCTCACGTCCAAGACCTTGAGGCGATTCGCGCCGACGGTCTCAGCCAGCAGCCGGGCAAAATGCGCGGTAGTCATCGGACCTTGCTGAATCACTTGCGGGAATCCGCAATCGTGGGCGAATTGTTCATTGGTATGGATCGGATTCGGATCTTCCGTGGCGATCGAAAACATCGCGATCGCCGCCTTGCTGGAGCCTGGTACTTCGTGCCGAAAAACGATGTCACTGGGTTTGAAATCCGTCATGTTCAGCTCCGCTTGATGATTCGAGTCAACTCGCGCACGGCCAGCTGGCGTGTGCTTGCGAGGGTGTAGTCGTACTGGACGTCGGCAATCCACAGCGGTCCGCTCTTGGTGGTCTTCTCCACAATTTTCAGAACGGTGGTGGTCACTTGGACGTCGTCGTCCCAGCCTATCGGCGCGTACCACTCATAGCGCTGTCCACCGTGCAGGGCCTTGTTCCTTGGGATGTCGAGGTCCTGGAACAAGTCGATGCCGTGCGCTTCGCCGCGCAAGAAAATCATGTAGGTCAACGGGACAGCAGACAGCTCAATCGGCGCGCCCTGGGATGCGAGATATTTCTCTGTCAGATTGCGGCTTGGCCTCAACGTGTAAGCAGGATATATGTGGCCTTCAAGTTCTTTTCGCATGCTTTCTCCGGTCAGTTTGGGGAGACGTCCCCAACGGGGATAAAATTTACTCTAGTGGTGATTTTACGGTATCGTAAATTATTATCAAGAAGTTTTTTACGTTTTCGTAAATTATTTTGGCAAGATGGCTTGTTAGCCGAAGGCGAAGGCAACCCGGCTGGCACTGGTCAATGAATTGGAGAAAGAAAAGCGCGAGGGCAAAGCCGGACGCATCGCATTGGCACTGATGCGCCTGGACTTGGTCATCCTTGATGAGCTGGGGTATTTGCCCTTCAGCCAGACCGGAGGTGCCTTGCTGTTTCACCTGCTCTCCAAGCTGTACGAGCAGACCAGTGTGGTGATCACCACCAACCTGAGCTTCTCGGAATGGTCGGCCGTGTTTGGCGATGCCAAGATGACCACGGCGCTGCTGGACCGGCTCACCCACCACTGCCACATCGTGGAGACAGGCAACGAGTCCTATCGATTCAGGCACAGCACCATGGCCGCCAAGACGCTCATCAAGGCCAGGGAAAGCGCCCGCAAAGACAGCAAGCCAGCCATTGCTCAACAGCTAGCCGTGAGCAGGCCGACGTTGTACAAATGGAAAAATCAACTACTCGGTGCTGAGGTGCCCGCATCCATGAAACTCCACAACGATTCACCGCCCGATCCTCAGCGATTGGACCTGGAGCAGCAAGGGGGGCGCGGCAGAAATATTGGACTACGCGGAGGTAGTTCATGTACCCGTACGAAGACCGCATTCGAGCAGTCAAGCTCCATATAAAACTCGGGAAACGCACTGGAGCGATCATTCGGCAGTTGGGTTATCCGACAAAGAATGCGCTCAAGAGCTGGCATCGGGAATTCGAACAGAGCCAGGATTTGGCCGCTGCCTATGTGCGCTCATGGCAGAAGTATTCTGACGAACAGAAACAGGCGGCAGTCGAGCATTACCTAAGCCATGATCGCTGCATTGCTGAAACCCTAAAAGCACTGGGATATCCGTGCAGGGAAACGCTCGCGGCCTGGATCGATGAGCTGCACCCCGAAACGAGGATTCACGTTGTCGGCAAAGCGGGCGGTGTGGCATCCTTGAACAGAATGGCCTGCGCCTGGGAGTCAATCTGTCTGCTCTGCTGCCCAACGTGTGCCAGCACCTTGGCTGCCAATTCAGCAAGGGCCTCGGGGCTCAGACCGACAAAGTCTTTGGGGCTGGCTTTGGTGCAGGAGCAAGTGGATGTCGCCGCCAAGTTTGTCAAATCCCGTACCGCTGTCGAACGGCGTATCAAGGCCATAGCAGCCCAGTTGAACAAGGCAGTAGGCATCCAAGGACTCAACGAAGAAGGTGTCGCCTTTGTTCGTCGACTTTCGCTTGCACCGGGAACGGACGTGGATCGAGTCCTGCGTGACTCGTGCAATAGCCCTGTACCTTGCACAGCACTCGGGGCGGCGCTACACGACGCTGTCCTCGGACGAGGCCGATGGGGCGCTCGACCCGGAGCACAAGCGAATGTTCATGGCGATGAAGCGCGAGGTGCTGCGCCTGGGCGGCTATGAACGGGAATATTCTGTCTCGCGGACGCCTGAGCTGACTGCCATGGCCGATGCGGTTATTGACTTGGACGCGTGAATCGCGTCAGCACATGCGGAAGTTTGAGTAAGAAAACGTGGGTATAGCCTGCGGTGGCACTGGCAATCATGTTGCCATGACCGATCAGACCCCAAAGCCATCAGTCAGCGCATCTGGTACCTTGCCACGCCCGCATCATCAAGCTCGCGCCGAACCTCACCACGGTGCAGCAGATAGTTCAGGCAGGCCAGGCTTTCGCCAGTGGCCAGGTTCAGTAGGCCACCGTCCGTCTCGTCGATACTGCGGCCAAACAGCGCGGCAAACACATCAACGGCGCGCCTGGGTTCCCTGAGCACTGTGCGCAGTTGGTCCAGCGTGTATTCCTGCGACGCGGCTAGATAGTCCAGCCGGGCGTGCAGTCCGCGAAAGCAGTCGTTGTGCGATGGCAATACCAGCACATCATCGGGTACCTCACGCTTGACCTTGGTCAATGACTCCAGCCACTCACGCATGGGGTCGGCGTCCGGCTCGGTCGGGTGGACCGACACGTTGGAAGAAATGCGGGGCAACACCTGGTCACCCGAGATCAACAATTTCAAATCAGCGCAGTACAGGCAGGCGTGCTCGGGTGAATGGCCCGTGCCAACGATAACGCGCCAGGTGTTGGCACCTATCTTGATCTCTTCGCCATCCGTGATACGACGATAGCTTTCAGGCAAGGCGTGGATGAATTTGCCGAAATTGCCGAAGCGGGCCTGGTAGTTTTCAATCGCTCCCGTGCTCCAGCCTGCCCTGCGGTAGAACAAGACGCCATCCTCGGGCGCTTCGCGGCCCGTGTCAGCCGTCAGCACGCGGCAGTTCAGGTATTCCAGCCGGGTCATCCATAAACGGCAGTTGAATTTGCGCGTCAGCCAGCCCGCCATGCCGATATGGTCCGGGTGCATATGGGTGCCAAAAACTCTTGTGAGCGGGCGCTGCTCCGTCGTATCAGCAAACAGCGCGCGCCATGCTGCCAAGGTTTCGTCGGTGCGCATGCCTGTGTCAACGACGGCCCAGCCATCGTCGTCTTCAAGACCCCAGACATTGATGTGATTGAGCGCCATGGGCAGTGGCATGCGCATCCAGACCACGCCAGGCGCAACCTCAATCACCTTGCCCACCTCGGGTGGCGTCTCGAACGGGTAGATGAGTGTCGGCTTCTCAGGCCGCTCTCGTTGAAGCGAGGTGTTAGTCATGGGTGAGTGAGTTTCAGGAATGGGTAAAGCAATGGTAACTGCAAGCCCGCATCAAAAAAACAGGGGTGTCAATAGAATCCGGAACCAGTGGTATGCGGCAACTGATCCCTTGTGCCAACCCAATACGTCGGGCAACCGCCCATTCGACTTCCGGCTAAAGCCACGTTGGGATGCAGCGCGTGCTAGACGGCTATGGTACGTGTGGCGACACGCAAGCGCATGAAGGACCGGAGTCAGACCATCTCAACCATACAGGAGATTCTTTGCAACCTGATCGTTTTCATACGAGTTCCATCGGCCCGGACGAGCAGGCCCTGCACACAGCACTCCTGAAGTGCCGTGCGTTGATGCAGAACCCCGCTTGCTCGACCATGGGTTTAGCCGTTCACAGCAAGAACAGCCTGGATGGCGTTGTGCGCAACGTCTTCGGTGACAGCATGATCCGGGTGCTTGATCGGGCCAACAAGCTGGAGTTGAAGGGAGTAACGACCCACCTGTCCCGATGAGAGGGTGTCGCGATGAGAGGGTTGCAGAAACTTCACAATGCTGACACTTGCTTTCTGGGAGACGTCCATATAAGGGACGACTACATCAAAGTGGCCGGTCATTGGAAGTACCTTTACCGGGCCGTTGACCGCGCTGGCGATACGGTGGACTTCTTGCTGACTGCCAAGCGAGATATGGCTGCTGCCCGTCTATTTCTGGAGCGTGCCACCAACCTGCACGACGTGCCAGAGAAGATCACCATCGACAAGAGTGGCGCCAACACAGCAGCCATTGAGAGCGCCAAGGCTGACGCCTGCGTCGATATCCTGATGCGTCAATGCAAATACCTGAACAACATCGTCGAGCAGGACCATCGCGCCATCAAACGGATTACTCGTCCAATGCTGGGTTTCAAGTCATTTTGGAGTGCCCGCATTATGATTGCCGCCATCGAGACCATGCACATGATCCGCAAGGGGCAGATGGACTGCCCCGCCGGTCCAACCATGTCCGCAGCGCAGCAGTTCTACAGCCTCGCTGTTTGATCACCAGGTCAGCGACGCAGCTCTTTTCCGCCAGAGTCCGTTATTGCGACACCCATTAGCCGGCCGGTGTCAAGCGAGCACAGAAATTCATGCGGCGCAAGCCGCCTGTTTTCAATATCTATCCTTCCAATCCGTTCACAGTCGCCAACCGCATCCGTTTCTTCAATTCATGGCTGCGACGAATCGCGCCAGACACCCATCAGGATCAAGCAAGCGGCCCTGTCACTGCCTGTCGCCCTGGCAGCTTCGCTGCCCCAGAAGAACGTTGGTACCGAAACGTGTCCAATGGTTGATCACAGATCCGTGGCTGCCGAAACATCGGCTCCATTCCCTTACTGGCTCACGTTGCAGGCGATCCGCAATACTGCAAATCTGGTGACGGTGGCTCGCCATCCAATTCAGAACCGTAGGCTGTTGCTCCAGTCGCAATACCTGGCTTGGCGGCCACCGTCGTTAATCATGCAAAGCAACGCGCCGCATCAAATGGCTTTCCTTCTTTAAGCATGTGAAAGCAAGCTCTGGCCAATTTGTGCGCCAATGCCTTTATGGCCACCACGTTGTTGGTCTTGGCCTTCTTTCTCTCGTAGAACCGCTTTGCCTCAGCATTGAAGCGCATCGCATAGACCGCAGCCTCCACAAACGCCCAGGCGAGGTACTTGTTGCCGTTCTTCTTATTGCCTTCGCCTTTCTTCTTGCCATTGCTGGTATGTACGCTATCGACGCAGCGCGCGTAGGAGGCAAAGTTGCCGGCGCCGGCGAATCGTTCAATTGGCCCAGTCTCCAGCAAAATGGTCGTTGCCAGCACTTTGCCTATGCCCGGAGCGCTGGTTAGCAATGCGTAGTCTGGGCGAACCTTCATGTCTGACATTAGCCGCTTTTCAAGCAGCTCGATCTGCGCGCAAAGAGTTGTGATGACCGCCACGTTGGTTTTCACGGCAAGGCCAACATCCTCGGGAAATGGCATTTCGTCGACCGCCTCAACTGTCAATTCTTTGATTTGATTGCTGGTCATGCGCACCCCATACTGACGAGCCGTGATGTTTTCGACTGCCAAAATGTGCCTGGTGCGGCTTTGCACAAGCTGCATGCGTTTTCTGGCCAGGTCACGCACAGCGCGGTGTTCAGGGGGCAGAATGGTTCCCGTGGGCAGAATTCCCAGTCGCAGCAGATGGGCAAGGAAGCGTGCATCGGTTTCGTCGCCACTGTGCTTGAGCCCTGCGTGTTGATTCCAGCGGCAAACTGAGCCAGATTCCAATCGAATATTGAGCCACTTGGTTTAAAGGTATTTTTGGCTACTCGATTGTGGATAAGTCTACATCTGCTGCCTCCCCTTTCTGTATTTTTAC
>Ga0255338_1004062_pt1 | contig 16010 bp, 10 predicted proteins | sample MeOH1_35cm_T4_19_FD_203715 | JGI IMG/M metagenome (GOLD analysis project Ga0255338, IMG submission 203715) | Sandy soil microbial communities from University of British Columbia, Vancouver, Canada - MeOH1_35cm_T4_195 | ecosystem: Engineered > Artificial ecosystem > Sand microcosm > Unclassified ...
CCGGCGACTTCTGCGCGGCGTCGATCACCGACTGCGGCACGCCGTCGGCCAGGGCCTGGGCGATGACCTTGGGATCATGCGGGTCGAGGAAGATCTCCAGCTGCTTCTTGTAGAGATCCTGCTCGCTCGCCGTGCTGGCCACCTCGTGGATGCGGTCGGCGTCGTAGAGCAGCACGCCCAGGTAGCGGATGCGCCCGACGCAGGTCTCCGAGCAGACCGTGGGCATGCCGGCCTCGATGCGCGGGAAGCAGAAGATGCACTTCTCGGATTTGCCGCTCTTCCAGTTGTAGTAGATCTTCTTGTACGGGCAGCCGGAGATGCACATCCGCCAGCCGCGGCACTTCTCCTGGTCGATGAGGACGATGCCGTCCTCCTCGCGCTTGTAGATGGCCCCGCTCGGGCAGGAGGCGGCGCACGCCGGGTTCAGGCAGTGCTCGCACAGGCGCGGCAGGTACATCATGAAGGTGTTTTCGTACTCGCCGTAGATGTCCGCCTGGACCTTGTCGAAGTTCTTGTCCTTGCGCCGCTTGGCGAATTCGGTGCCGAGGATCTCCTCCCAGTTCGGCCCCCACTCGATCTTCTCCATGCGCTGGCCGGAGATCAGCGAGCGCGGCCGGGCCACCGGCTGGTGCTCGGAGAGCGGCGCGGTGTGCAGGTGCTGGTAGTCGAAGTCGAACGGCTCGTAGTAGTCGTCGATGCTCGGCAGGTCGGGGTTGGCGAAGATGTTCGCCAGCACCCGGAACTTGCCGCCGATCCGCGGGTTGATGGAACCGTCGGAATTGCGCTTCCAGCCGCCCTTCCACTTGTCCTGGTTCTCCCACTCCTTCGGGTAGCCGATACCGGGCTTGGTCTCGACGTTGTTGAACCAGGCGTACTCCATGCCCTCGCGGCTGGTCCAGACGTTCTTGCAGGTGATCGAGCAGGTGTGGCAGCCGATGCACTTGTCCAGATTCAGGACCATGCCCACTTGTGAGCGAATTTTCATGGCATCAATCCTCAGAGATCTTGCGGCAGGGGTTGCGGCAGGTCGTTGCCGTTGGGGCCGTCGAGCCAGTCGACCTTGGCCATCTTGCGCACCACGACGAACTCGTCGCGGTTGCACCCCACCGTGCCGTAGTAGTTGAAGCCGTACGCCAGCTGGGCGTAGCCGCCGATCATGTGGGTGGGCTTGAGCACCACGCGGGTCACCGAGTTGTGGTGGCCGCCGCGGGTCTTGGTGCTCTCGGCGCCGGGCACGTTCACGATGCGTTCCTGGGCGTGGTACATCATCACCATGCCTTCCTTGACCCGCTGGCTGACCACCGCGCGGGCGGTGAGCGCGCCGTTGGCGTTGAAGCACTCGATCCAGTCGTTGTCCTCGATGCCGACCTTCTTCGCGTCGATCTCGGACATCCAGACGATCGGGCCGCCGCGGCTCAGGGTCAGCATGATCAGGTTGTCGGTGTAGGTGGAGTGGATGCCCCACTTCTGGTGCGGGGTGATCCAGTTCAGGCAGATCTCCGGATTGCCGTTGCTCTTCTTGCCCGCCACGTAGCCGGTGGAGCGGGTGTTGATCGGCGGCCGGTAGCTCTGCATGCCCTCGCCGAAGGCCAGCATCCAGGGGTGATCCTGGTAGAACTGCTGGCGGCCGGTGATGGTGCGCCACGGGATCAGCTCGTGGACGTTGGTGTAGCCGGCGTTGTAGCTGACGTGTTCGTCTTCCAGGCCGGACCAGGTCGGGCTGGAGATGATCTTGCGCGGCTGCGCCTGGATGTCGCGGAAGCGGATCGCCTCGTGCTCCTTGGGCAGGGCCAGGTGGCTGTGGTCGCGGCCGGTGAACTCCGAGAGCGCCGCCCAGGCCTTCACTGCGACGTGGCCGTTGGTTTCCGGCGCCAGCGAGAGGATCACCTCGGCGGCGTCGATGGCGGTCTCGATCTTCGGCCGGCCCTGGCTGACGCCCTCCTCGCGCACCTTGTAGTTCAGCTCGCCGAGGAACTCGACCTCGTGCTCGGTGTTCCAGTTGATGCCCTTGCCGCCGTTGCCCAGCTTGTCCAGCAGCGGGCCGAGGGAAGTGAACTTCTTGTAGGTGCTGGGATAGTCGCGCTCGATCACCAGCATGTTCGGGCAGTTCTTGCCCGGCTGCGGGTCCTTGCCCTCGGTCTTCCAGTCGCTGCCGCCGAACGGCTGCGCCAGTTCCCCGGGGGTGTCGTGCAGGAGCGGCACGGTGACCAGGTCCTTCTCCACGCCCAGATAGCCTTCGGCCATTTCCGAGAAGGCCTTGGCGATGCCCTTGTAGATCTCCCAGTCGGACTTCGCCTCCCAGGCCGGGTCGATGGCCTGCGACAGCGGGTGGATGAAGGGGTGCATGTCCGAGGTGTTCATGTCGTCCTTCTCGTACCAGGTGGCGGTCGGCAGGACAATGTCGGAGTACACGCAGGTGGAGGACATGCGGAAGTCGAGGGTGGTGACCAGATCCAGCTTGCCGATGGCGCCATCGTCCACCCACTCGGCTTCAGTCGGCTTGAAGCCGTCGGCGCGCTTGCCGAGGTCCTCGTTCATCACGCCGTTCTTGGTGCCCAAGAGGTACTTGAGCATGTACTCGTGGCCCTTGCCCGAGGAGCCGAGCAGATTGGAGCGCCAGACGAACATGTTGCGCGGGAAGTTGACCGGGTTGTCCGGCTGCTCGCAGGCGAAGCGCAGGCTGCCGTCCTTCAGCGAACGGATCACGTAGTCCACCGGCGACAGGCCGGCGGCCTCGGCGTCGCGGCAGATGTCCAGCGGGTTGCGGTTCAGCTGTGGGGCGCTCGGCAGCCAGCCGGCGCGCTCGGCGCGGATGTTGTAGTCGAGCATGTGCTCGGGGAACTGCGACTTGTCGGCCAGCGGCGAGAGCACTTCGTGGATGCTCATCTTCTCGTGGCGCCACTGCGAGCTGTGGTTGTAGAAGAAGCTGGTGCCGTTCATCTGCCGCGCCGGGCGACTCCAGTCCAGGCCGAAGGCCAGGGGCAGCCAGCCGCACTGCGGGCGCAGCTTCTCCTGGCCGACGTAGTGGGCCCAGCCGCCGCCGGTCTGGCCGACGCAACCGCAGAGCATGAGCATGTTGATCAGCCCGCGGTAGTTCATGTCCATGTGGTACCAGTGGTTCATCGCCGCGCCGACGATGATCATGGAGCGGCCGCGGGTCCGGTCGGCGTTTTCGGCGAACTCGCGGGCGACCTGGATGGCCTTCTCGCGGGAAACGCCGGTGATCTTTTCCTGCCAGGCCGGGGTGCCCGGCACGCTGGCGTCGTCGTAGCTGGAAGCGACGTTGCTGCCGCCGAGGCCGCGGTCGATGCCGAGGTTGCCGGCCATCAGGTCGAACACGGTGGCGACGCGGGCGCTGGAGCCGTCGGCCAGGGTCAGGCTCTTCACCGGCACGCGGCGCAGCTGGATCTCCTCGCCGTCCGCGGCGGTGAAGTACTCGTGGGTCTGGCCGCCGAAGTACGGGAAGGCCACTTCGGCGGTCTCGCCGCCAATCTGGCTGAGCTTGAGGTCGACCTCGCGGCCCTCGCCGCCCTCGCGGGCCTCGATGTTCCACTTGCCCTTCTCGCCCCAGCGGTAGCCGATCGAGCCCTGCGGCGAGACCAGCTCGCCCCGCTCGTCGACGGCGACGGTCTTCCACTCGGGGTTGTTGGCCTGGCCGAGGTTGCCGGCCAGGTCCGAGGCGCGCAGGAAGCGGTCGGCGACGTAGCCGCCGTTCTTCTCGGTCAGCAGCACCAGCATCGGCAGGTCGGTGTAGCGCTTGGCGTAGTCGGTGAAGTAGGCGCTCGGCTTCTGGAGGTGGAATTCCTTGAAGATCACGTGGGTGAAGGCCTGGGCCAGCGCCGCGTCGGTGCCCTGCTTGGGGTTCAGCCAGAGGTCGGTGAGCTTGGCCACCTCGGCGTAGTCCGGGGTGACGGCCACAGTCTTGGTGCCCTTGTAGCGGACTTCGGTGAAGAAGTGCGCGTCCGGGGTGCGGGTCTGCGGGACGTTGGAACCCCAGGCGATGATGTAGTTGGAGTTGTACCAGTCGGCCGACTCCGGCACGTCGGTCTGCTCGCCCCACACCTGCGGCGAGGCCGGCGGCAGGTCGCAGTACCAGTCGTAGAAGGACAGGCAGACCCCGCCGATCAGCGACAGGTAGCGGGCGCCGGCGGCGTAGGAAACCATCGACATGGCCGGGATCGGCGAGAAGCCGACCACCCGGTCCGGGCCGTACTGCTTGACGGTGTAGACGTTGGCCGCGGCGATGATCTCGTTGACCTCGGCCCAGCTGGAGCGGATGAAGCCGCCCATGCCGCGCTTGCTCTTGTAGGCGGCGGCCCTGGCCGGGTCCTCGACGATGCTGGCCCAGGCCTCCACCGGCGCCAGCGAGCGGCGCGCCTCGCGCCAGAGCCTGAGCAGCGGCTTGCGCACCTTCGGATACTTCACCCGGTTGGCGCTGTAGATGTACCAGCTGTAGCTGGCGCCGCGCGGACAGCCGCGCGGCTCGTGGTTGGGCAGGTCGTTGCGGGTGCGCGGATAGTCGGTCTGCTGGGTTTCCCAGGTGATCAGGCCGTTCTTCACGTAGATCTTCCAGGAGCAGGAGCCGGTGCAGTTCACCCCGTGGGTCGAGCGCACGATCTTGTCGTACTGCCAGCGGGAGCGGTAGACGTTCTCCCAGTCGCGGGATTCGATGCGGGTCTCGCCGTGTCCGTCGGCGAATTCGCCTTGCTTCCTGGTGAAGAAGCGCAGCTGGTCGAGTAGATGGCTCATGTTTTACCTCTCAGGCTGAGCGCCGCCTGATCGCCGGCGCTCTTTCGTAAATGCAGGTGTGGTCCGGTCTTGTCCCTAGCAGGGGTTCGCCGCGCCGCGACGGGCGTAGCACCACCAGGTGATGAGGATGCAGCTCAGGTAGAAGCCGACGAATCCGTAGAGCGCGGCCTGGGCGCTGCCGGTCATGGCCAGCGAGGTGCCGAACGCCTTGGGGATGAAGAAGCCGCCGAAGGCGCCGATCGCCGCGCTGAAGCCGATCACCGCCGCCGACTCGATGCTGGCGCCCTTGGCGGCCTGCTCGGCGCTGACGGCGCGGCTCTGCAGGCGCCGGGCCCACTGGCCGCGGAAGATCACCGGGATCATGCAGAAGGTGGAGCCGTTGCCGATGCCGGCGAAGAAGAACAGCATCACGAAGGAAGCCAGGAAGCCCCAGAAGTCGCCGCCGCCGTTGGCGCCGGGCAGGAAGGCCATCACCGCGAAGACGAAGGCGATCATCAGGGCGTAGCTCACCAGGGTGATGCGCGCGCCGCCGAACTTGTCCGCCAGCCAGCCGCCCAGGGTACGGCTCAGCGCGCCGACCAGCGGGCCGAGGAAGGCGTACTGCAGCGGGTTGATGTGCGGGAACTGGGTCTTGCTGAGCATGGCGAAGCCGGCGGAGAAGCCGATGAAGGAGCCGAAGGTGCCGATGTACAGCCAGCACATCAGCCAGTTGTGAGGACGCTTGAAGATCACCGCCTGGTCGCGGACCGAAGCCTTGGCGTCGGCGATGTCGTTCATGCCGAACCAGGCCAGCACGGCGACCACGGCGATGAAGGGAACCCAGATCAGCCCGGCGTTCTGCAGCCACAGGCGGCTGCCGTCGGCAAGCGCCTGGGGTTCGCCGCCGAAGCTGCCGAACAGGCCGCCGACCACCGCCAGCGGCACGCCGAACTGCATCACCGACACGCCCAGGTTGCCGAGGCCGGCGTTCAGGCCGAGGGCCGTGCCCTGCTTGGCCTTGGGAAAGAAGAAGCTGATGTTGGACATGCTCGAGGAGAAGTTGCCGCCGCCGAAGCCGCACAGCAGGGCGATGGTCACGAACACGCTGTAGGGCGTCTCCGGGTTCTGCACCGCGACGCTCATCCACAGGCAGGGAATCAGCAGCGAGGCGGTGCTCAGCGCGGTCCAGCGCCGGCCACCGAAGATCGGCACCATGAAGCTGTAGAAGATCCGCAGGGTGGCGCCGGACAGCGAGGGCAGCGCGGCGAGCATGAACAGCTGGTCGGTGGAGAAGTTGAAGCCGACGCTGTTCAGGCGCACGGTCACGGTGCTCCAGACCATCCACACGGCGAAGGCCAGCAGCAGCGCCGGGATGGAGATCCACAGGTTGCGGTTGGCGATCCGCTGGCCGGTGGCGCTCCAGAAGGCCGGATCTTCCGGACGCCAGTCGCGCAGTACCGAGCCTTGCGGGGCCGCTACGCCGGCCGGGGCTCTTTCGAAGGTTGTCATGGTCATTCTCCTTGGGCCTCGAGGCGCGCGCTGGCGACCTTGCCCATGAGCGGGGTTTGGCGGATTTCGCTGAAGTACATCCAGATCAGGGAGACCCAGACCACGCCGTACAGCAGCATGAAGCAGGAGGAGCGCACGCCGGTGAGGTCCACCAGGGCGCCGAACAGGATCGGCAGGACGAAGCCGCCCAGGCCGCCGGCCAGGCCGACGATGCCGGAGACCACGCCCATGTTCTGCGGGTAGTCGTTGGCGATGTACTTGAAGACCGAGGCCTTGCCGAAGGCGAAGGCGATGCCGACGACGAACATCAGCAGGGTGAACACCCAGGGACCGAGGCCGAGGTGGAAGGTCCGCGCGCCGTTGACGGTCTGGACGGTGAAATCGCTCTGCGGGTAGGACAGCAGGAACAGGCACACCCAGCTCACCCAGAGCACCCACCAGGTCACGCTCTGGGCGCCCCAGCGGTCCGACATCCAGCCGCCCACCGCGCGCAGCACGCCGCCCGGCAGGGAGAAGCAGGCGGCCAGCAGGGCCGCGGTCTGCAGGGTGAAGCCGTATTCCTGGACGTAGTACTTGGTCATCCACAGGGCCAGCGCCACGTAGCCACCGAAGACGATCGAGTAGTACTGGCAGTAGCGCCATACCGCCGGGTTCTTCAGGGCCTTGAGCTGCTCCCTGAGCGATACCGAGCCGGCGACACGGTGCGCCCTGTTCTCGCTGGTGAAGAACCAGAACAGCAGCGCGGTGACGAACATGATCGCCGAGTAGACCCGGGGCACCGTCTGCCAGCTGCCGTAGGCGATGAGCGCCGGGGCGAGAAACTTGGTCAGCGCGGAACCGGCGTTGCCGGCGCCGAAGACACCCATGGCCAGGCCCTGGCTGCCCTTGTCGAACCACTTGGCGACATAGGCGATGCCGACCGAGAAGGAGCCGCCGGCGAGGCCGACGAACAGGCCGAGCACCAGGAACTGCCAGTACTGGGTGGCCTCGGCGATCAGGTAGATCGGCAGCACGCAGGCCAGCATCAGCAGGAAGAACACCAGGCGACCGCCGAAGCGGTCGGTGAGCATCCCCAGCGGCAGGCGCACCAGGGAGCCGGTCAGCACCGGGGTGGCGGCCAGCAGGCCGAACTGGGTCTCGTTGAGTTGCAGCAGTTCCTTGACCGGTACTCCCAGCACCGCAAACATCATCCACACCATGAAACACATGGTGAAGGACAGGGTGCTCATCCCCAGTACCAGGCCTCTTTGCAGTTTCGAACCACCCATGTTTCCCCTCCGCCGGTTACTCGGCATACATCCATCCACGGGGCAAACATGACGGCTAAGTTGGGTGCAGGCAATGGCCCGAAAAGGGCTCCAACACCCCTAATACCTCTTAGGAGGTAGCACTTTTTCCAGCAGGAAAAGCCTTATAAATCAGATACTTATCTATATATAGCAAAGAACCTGCAGACACTCGAAGAGGCGTCGACTATTTGGAGGTAGCATTAGGCCGGCAAACTTCGGATGAAACTTCCGAGGCGTCGGTCAACTTGATCGGCATCAACTTCCACACGCCTCGGCTGTTTAATCGACTATCACTAAAGAGGTAGTTTCAAAGCGACGCGAAAAGTCCGAAATAGCAGCCCCCCACAAGAGCAGGCAGCGGTCTCGGGCGGAGCCGGCAGCCGTATCGCCCCATCGGAGGTAGCGCCAGACATGTTTCACTGGATACGCAGTTCGCTACCGGTCCGGGCCGGCATCGCGGTCACCCTGATCGCCAGCCTGGCCCTGGTCAGCGCCGTCAGCGCCGGGCTGATCGCCCGCTTCAGCGAAGGCGACGCCGCGGCCATCAACACCGCCGGCTCGCTGCGCATGACCACCTACCGGCTGAACTGGAAGCTCGAGGCCGGCGCCGACGCGCTGGTCCTGCGCAGCGAGGGCGCCGACCTGGAGCGCCGGCTAGGCAGCCAGGCGCTCACCCAGGTGCTGAGCGATCCGCAGTCGGAAGTGAACCGCGCCTACGCCGACCTGCTCGGGCGCTGGGAAAACACCCTGCGCCCGGCGCTGCTGGAAGGCGACGCCGGACGCTTCCAGGCCAGCTCCGAGGACTTCGTCGCCCACCTCAACGATTTCGTGCTGCTGCTGCAGAAGCAGAGCGAACGCAAGCAGACCTGGCAGCAGCTGCTCCAGGGCACGGCCCTGTTCGTCACCGTGATCGTGCTGCTGGTCGGCCTCTACCAGTTGCAGAACGGCGTGCTCATCCCCCTGCAGGAGCTGGTCCGCACCACCGAGCGCTTCCGCGCCGGCGATCTCGGCGCCCGGGTGAAATTCCATTCGGAGGACGAGCTGGGCCTGGTCGCCCAGAGCTTCAACGCCATGGCCGACGTCATCGAGGACTCCCATCGCACCCTGGCCAGCCGGGTGGCCCAGAAAACCGCCCATCTGGCCCAGGCCAACGCCGCGCTCGCCCTGCTCTGCCAGAGCAGCCGGCGGGTCGCCAGCAGCCCGCCGGACGCCGAGTCGCTGGACCGGCTGATCGACAGCTTCCAGGAGCACCTGCCGGGCCTGAACCTGACCCTGTGCCTGCACGGCAGCCCGCAGAAGCCAGCCGAGCACCTGATCGCCCTGCACGGCAGCCAGCTGCGGCAGATCTGCGCGCCGCAGGCCTGCGCCAGCTGCGACATGCGCAGCCACGCCCATCTGGTGTCCTGCCCGGTGGTCCATCAGGAATTCGAGTTCGGCGAGCTACGAGCCTCCTTTGCCGGCAACCGCCCGGCCGAGGACTGGGAGACGGAGCTGATCCAGGCCCTGGCCAACCTGATCGGCACCGCCCTGTCCCTGGAGCGCCAGCGCGAGCAGGAGCATCGCCTGCTGCTGTTCGAGGAACGCGCCATCATCGCCCGCGAGCTGCACGACTCCCTGGCCCAGGCGCTGTCCTACATGAAGCTGCAGATCAGCCGCCTGCAGACCCTGATCCGCCGCGGCGAGTCCGCCGAGACGCTGGAGAGCGTGTCCGAGGAGATCCGCGAGGGCCTGAACAACGCCTACCGCCAGCTGCGCGAGCTGCTCACCACCTTCCGCCTGCAGATCACCGAGGGCGGGCTCGATCTGGCCCTGCAGAGCGCCGCCCGCGAATTCGCCGAGCGCGGCCAGTTCCAGGTGGAGCTGGATGCCCGGCCCCTGCCCTTCGCCCTGTCGGCCAGCGAGCAGATCCACCTGCTGCAGATCTGCCGCGAGGCGCTCTCCAACTGCGCGCGGCACGCCCGCGCGCAGCACGTCTGGGTCCGGCTCGCGCAGCTGGGCGAGGATGTCGAGCTGCAGGTCGAGGACGATGGCCAGGGGCTCTGCGGCGATTTCGACCAGCGCCAGCACCACGGCCTCAACATCATGCGCGAACGCGCCCGCCACCTGCACGGCCAGCTCGGCATCGAGCCGCGCGCGAGCGGCGGCACCCGCGTCCATCTTCTGTTCCGCCCGGGCTTCCTGGCCCGGTCCGCCACGAGTACCGTCGGATGAACAAGCCAAGCCGCCATACCATTCTGCTGGTCGACGACCATCCCATGATGCGCCGGGGCATGCGCCAGTTGCTGGAGCTGGAGGACGACCTGCAGGTCATCGGCGAGGCCGGCAACGGCGAGGACGCGCTCGCCCTGGTCCCGCAGCTGGCACCCGAGCTGATCATGCTGGACAACAACATGCCGCAGCTGAACGGCATCGAGACCCTCAAGCGCCTGCGCCAGGAGGGCTATACCGGCAAGGTGCTGCTGTTCACCGTGTCCGACGCCGAGGAGGACGTGCGCGACGCCCTGCAGTACGGCGCCGACGGCTACCTGCTCAAGGACATGGAACCGGAGAAGCTGATCCAGCAGGTGCGCGAGGTGCTGGCCGGCGACCTGGTGGTCAGCCCGGCCCTGGCCCGGGTGATGGCCCAGGCCCTGCGCCCGCAGCCGGCGGTCGCCCAGGTGGAGCTGACCGAGCGCGAGCGCCAGGTGCTGAAGATGATCGCCAGCGGCCACAGCAACAAGATGATCGGCCGCAAGCTCGGCATCACCGAAGGCACGGTCAAGGTGCACGTGAAGAACCTGCTGGCCAAGCTCGGCCTGCGCTCGCGGGTCGAGGCGGCGGTCTGGGCCCTGGAGCACGAGCGGCTGCGCGGCTGATCCGCGCCCGGAGCCGGGCGGCCGCGAGCCCCGCCGCCCGGCCCGGACGGGTGCCTCAGTACTTGTACTGCAACTGCATCCAGAACTTGTCGGTATCCACCGCGAAGTCCTCGGCGTCGTAACGGGCGTACTTGGCCAGCGCCACCAGGTTCTTCACGTAGGGCACCGGCCGGGCGTACGACAGATCCAGCTCGCGGCCGTAGTCCGCCCCGCCCCGGTCGGCACGGAAGTCGTGGTACCAGGCCTGCAGGCTGCCGCCCAGCAGCGGCACGCTGCCGCCCACGTAGGCGTCGCGGATGCCCCCTGCCGGGGTGATGAGGAACATGTCGGCCCAGCCCTGGAAGATGTGCTTGGTCGCCAGCGGCGTCTGGAAGGCGCGGTTGCCCGGGCCGTTCTCCCCGCCCAGCACCTCGTAGCCGGCCTTGGCCAGGTAGCCGCCACGCTGGTAGCTCAGCTCGCCGAGGTAGTAGTCGCTGCTCAGCTTCAGGGGGTTGTTGCCGTAGTCGCTCTGGTGGGCGTACTCCAGGGCGTAGCCGAAGCCGACGCGGCTGCCGGTCAGGCGCACGCCGCTGGTGCGGCTGGACTGGCTGCCGAGGGCCGCATTCGCCGCCACCGCCAGGTTGTCCAGGCCCAGCAGGTAGTGGTAGGCGGTGATCTTCAGCTCCGGGCGCCAGGCATAGCTGGCGTTGAACAGGTGGCTGTGGCCCTCGATGTTGGCCGGGTTGGTCGGGTAGCCGTGCTGGCCGTCGGGGCCGAAGGGCGTGTTGATGTTGTCGAGGTAGCCGTAGGTCAGGGTCAGCTTGTCGAGGGGCTTGAGCTGGCCGAGGAAGCCGTCGTAGGTCTGCTCGTTCTGCCGCCAGGCGACGCCGCCGACGAAGCGCTGGTTGTCCAGCTCGATGCGCTGGCGGCCGTACACCGCGCTGCCGTACTGGTGGTCGTAGCGCAGCAGCAGCTGGTTGACCTCGCTGCCGTCGGGGTCGGCCACCACCGGGTAGCGGGTGTTGTGGTTGCGGGTGTCGTTGTAGACGGCCTCGCCCAGGCGGGCGACGTTGTCCAGCTCGATCAGGGCGGAGAAGCCGTACAGGCGCCCGGTCTGGTAGCCGACCCGGGTGCGCAGGGTATTGGCGTCGGCGTGCTTGAGGCCGTTGTCCTGGTCGACGTGCTCGTAGCGGTAGCGCAGGTCGAGGTAGGCCTTGCCTTGGGTGAAGATGTTGGAAAAAGCCTCTGTCCCGGCTGCGGCGGCCGGCATGGCCAGGAGAAGCAGCAGAGGACACAGCAGCGGCTTGGGCGAACGCATCTTGTTCTGTCCTGGAAGGTGGATGGGATGTGTCGCACGGCAAGGCGAATCGAACGATGCACTCCCGTGGCCGGCAAAGTGCCGGCCGCCGGTCTCCGCCGGTAACGGGTGCAGAGGGTGCTTGATGCGTGGGAGCCGCCCTTGGGCGGCTCCGTCTAGCTCAGTTCGGCGAACGGCAGGAATGCCACCGGCTGTCCCTCCTCCAGGGTCTGGCCGATCTCCACCAGCGCCAGGCCGTCGGCCCAGCTGGCCGCCCGGAGCATGGCCGAGCCCTGGTCCGGGTGCAGGACCACCCTGCCCGCCTCGAGACGCGCGCGCAGGTACTGGCGCCGACTGCGCGGCTGCGGCCAGGCGAAGCCGGCGGGCAGCGCCAGCGGCGCCGGCAGGACCTCGCGCACGCCCTGGGCGCGCAGCAGGAAGGGCCGCATCACCACCAGCGCGGTGATCAGCGCCGCCGCCGGATTGCCCGGCAAGCCGAGCCAGGGCTTGCCGTCGATCTCGCCGTAGGCCAGCGGCTTGCCGGGCTGGATCGCCAGGCGCCACAGGTGCAGTTCGCCCAGCTCGCGGATGGCGTTCTTCAGGTGGTCTTCCTCGCCCACCGAGACGCCGCCGGAGCTGACCAGCACGTCGCACTCGGAAACCGCCAGGCTCAGGGCGTCGCGGCTGGCGGCCAGCTCGTCGACCAGCACGGCGTAATCCTGCACGTCCAGCCCCAGGCTGCGCAGCAGGCCGCAGAGGGTGTAGCGGTTGGCGTTGTAGATCTGGCCCGGGCCCAGCGGCTCGCCCGGCTCGCGCAGCTCGTCGCCGCTGCTGAGAAGCCCGACGCGCAGACGCCGATGAACCGGCACCCGAGCGATGCCGACGCTGGCCAGCAGGCCCAGCTCCTGCGGGCGCAGGCGCTTGCCGGCTTCGACCAAGGGCTCGCCCCGGCGGACTTCCTCGCCCTTGCGGCGCACGTGGTCGCTGAGCTGCACCGGCGGCACCCTCACCTCGCCGGGCATCGCCTCGCAGCGCTCCTGGGGCACCACGGTATCGGCCCCCGGCGGGATCGGCGCGCCGGTGAAGATGCGCACGGCATGGCCGGCCGGCAAAGGCGTCGAGCCCGCCTCGCCGGCGGCGATGCGCCCGGCCAGCGGCAGGCTCGCGCCCTGCGCCGGGACGTCGGCGGCGCGCAGGGCGTAGCCGTCCATGGCGCTGTTGTCCCAGGCCGGCAGGTCGATGGCGGCGAACTGCCCCTCGGCCAGCACCCGTCCCAGCGCCTCGGAGAGAGGCACCCACTCGATGGCGGGTGCCTGCGGTGCCCGCTCCAGCAGCAGGGCGACGGCCTCGTCCACCGGCCTGAGATCGCCGCCGCCGCAGCCGCAGCCGCTCATGACCGGCTCCCGCAGGGCTCGACCGGGGCCAGGCTCTTGAGGTGCGGCACGAAGTTGCACGGGCGGGTGCGGCTGTCCAGCTGCTCGCGGAGGATCTCGGTCCAGGCGGTGCGGCAGGCGTTCGGCGAGCCCGGCAGGCAGAACACCAGGGTGCCGTTGGCGAAGCCGGCCAGGGCCCGCGACTGCAGGCTGGAGGTGCCGATCTGAGCCACCGAGACCTGGCGGAACAGCTCGCCGAAGCCGTCCACCTGCTTGTCCAGCAGGGGGGCGACGGCCTGGGGCGTGTTATCCCGGGCGGTGAAGCCGGTGCCGCCGGTGATCAGCACCACCTGGACCTCGGCCGAGGCGATCCAGGCGGAAAGCTGCGCGCGGATCCGGTAGATGTCGTCCACCACCAGGGCGCGGTCGGCCAGGCAGTGCCCGGTCTCCACCAGCAGTTCCTGCAGGGTCTGCCCGGAGGTGTCGGTTTCGAAGGTGCGGGTGTCGCTGACGGTCAGGACCGCGATACGCAGCGACTGGAAATCCTGCTGAGCCAGGTGGGCCATGATGAATCCTCTTGCAATGCGCTCGTCGCAGTCTGCGCCCGCGCATCCTCCCGGGCCTATTCCTCCAAGGTGATAGGCCCGGGGCGTTGGGGGTACGAGGCTGCGGCTCAGCCGCGCAGGGTGAACGAGGGAAACAGCCGGCCGAGGCGTTCCCACAGGCGCTGCTGGTCGTGCGGCGCCGGCGCGTCCGCCAGGTCGCCATCAAGCATCCGCGCGGTGCGCACGCACTGCACGGCGTAGCGCTCCACGCCGGCGGCGCGCAGGCGTTCGGCCAGGCGCTCGAGGCGTCCGGCGTCGAACAGCTGCCAGTGCACCGTGGTGCGGCACTCGAAGTCCACGCCGCTGTCCACGAGCAGCTCCAGGCTGCGCCAGTTGGCCCTGCCGCTGCCCTCGACGCCGGTGATCGCGGCGCTGTCCTCGGGCAGCGCCTTGATGTCGAAGCCGACCCAGTCCACCAGCGGCAGCACCTTCTTCAGCAGCGCCGGCTTGATCCCGGCGCTGTGCAGGCCGACCTTGAAGCCCAGCGCCCGGACCTGCTCCATGGCCGAGTGCAGCGCCGCCTGCAGGGTCGGCTCGCCGCCGCTGAAGACCACGGCTTCCAGCAGGCCGACGCGCTGACGCAGGAAGCACAGCACGTCCGCCCAGGGATGTTCCGCCTCGCTCCGGCTCGGGATCAGCTGGGGATTGTGGCAGTAGCGGCAGCGCCAGCCGCAACCCTGGCAGAACAGCACGCAGGCCAGATGCCCGGGGAAGTCCAGGGTGGTCAGGGGGACCAGCCCCCCGACCCGCAGCGCCTGGCTCATGCCGTGGCGGCAAGCCCGGCCGCCTGCTCGGTGAAATGCCGACGCTCGTGGTGCTCGGACTGCTTGCCCGGGTTGAAGGCGCTGACCGGGCGGTGGTAGCCCATCACGCGGGTCCAGACTTCGCAACGCTGGCGCAGTTCCTGGGGGAGTTGGTTGGCTTGGTTCATGGGTGTTGCTCCTCTTGGGTGAATGAAGGGGTTGCGGCCTGCTCGAGCAGCAGCGCCTCGTCGCATTTCGGGCAGAACTCGTGCTCGCCGGCCAGGTAGCCGTGCACCGGGCAGATGGAGAAGGTCGGCGTCACCGTCAGGTACGGCAGGCGGAAGCGGCCGAGGGCGTTGCGCACCAGGGCCTTGCAGGCCCGGGCCGAGGAGATCCGCTCGGCCATGTACAGGTGCAGCACGGTGCCGCCGGTGTACTTGCACTGCAGCTCGTCCTGCAGCTGCAGCGCCTCGAAGGGGTCGTCGGTGAAACCCACCGGCAGCTGCGAGGAATTGGTGTAGTACGGCGCCTCCGGGGTGCCGGCCTGGAGGATGCCGGGGAAGCGCTTCTTGTCCTCCCGGGCGAAACGGTAGGTGGTGCCCTCGGCCGGCGTCGCCTCCAGGTTGTAGAGGTGCCCGGTCTCCTCCTGGAACAGCACCAGGCGGCTGCGCACGTGGTCGAGCAGCTCCAGGGCCATGGCCCGTCCGGCCGGGGTGTGCATGCCCTCGGCATCGTCGGTGAAGTTGCGCACCATCTCGTGCAGGCCGTTCACGCCGATGGTGGAGAAATGGTTGCGCAGGGTCCCCAGGTAGCGCTTGGTGTAGGGATAGAGGCCGGCGTCCATGTGGTGCTGGATCACCTTGCGCTTGACCTCCAGGCTCTGCCGGGCCAGATCCAGCAGCTCGTCCAGGCGCCGGTACAGCCCGGCCCGGTTGCCGCGGAAGCGATGGCCCAGGCGCGCGCAGTTGAGAGTCACCACGCCCAGCGAGCCGGTCTGCTCGGCCGAGCCGAACAGGCCGCCGCCGCGCTTGAGCAGCTCGCGCACGTCCAGCTGCAGACGGCAGCACATGGAGCGCACCTGGTTGGGCTGCATGTCCGAGTTGAGGAAGTTCTGGAAGTACGGCAAGCCGTAGCGCGCGGCCATGTCGAACAGCAGGTCGGCGTTCTCGCTGTCCCAGGGAAAGTCGTGGGTGATGTTGTAGGTGGGGATCGGGAAGGTGAACACCCGCCCCAGGCCGTCGCCGGCCTGCATGACCTCGATGTAGGCGCGGTTGATCAGCCCCATCTCGGCCTGCAGGTCGCCGTAGGCGAAGGGCATCTCCTCGCCGCCGATGTAGGGGATCTGCTCGCGCAGGTCCTGCGGGCAGACCCAGTCGAAGGTCAGGTTGGTGAAGGGCGTCTGGGTGCCCCAGCGCGACGGCACGTTGAGGTTGTAGATGAACTCCTGGATCGCCTGGCGGACCTCCTCGTAGCCCAGCTGGTCCTTGCGCACGAAGGGCGCGAGGTAGGTATCGAAGGAGCTGAAGGCCTGGGCGCCGGCCCACTCGTTCTGCAGGGTGCCGAGGAAGTTGACCATCTGCCCCAGGGCGCTGGACAGGTGCCTGGGCGGCCCCGCCTCGACCCGTCCGGGAA
>Ga0255338_1004063_pt1 | contig 16008 bp, 13 predicted proteins | sample MeOH1_35cm_T4_19_FD_203715 | JGI IMG/M metagenome (GOLD analysis project Ga0255338, IMG submission 203715) | Sandy soil microbial communities from University of British Columbia, Vancouver, Canada - MeOH1_35cm_T4_195 | ecosystem: Engineered > Artificial ecosystem > Sand microcosm > Unclassified ...
TGTACCACGACCCCTGCCACACCCCGATCAAGACCATGGACCCGACCAAGCTCGTCAATGAGCTGATGGGCGGCAACGAGGGCGGCGGCAAGATCGAGAAGAACGAACGTTGCTGCGGCGAGTCTGGCACCCTGGCGGTGTCGCGTCCGGACGTTTCCACGCAGATCCGCTTCCGCAAGGAAGAGGAAATGACCAAGGGCGCGGACAAGCTGCGCACCGACGGCTTCGTCGGCGACGTCAAGATCCTGACCAGCTGCCCGTCCTGCCTGCAGGGTTTGTCGCGCTACAACGAAGACGCCACGGTAACGGCGGACTACATCGTGGTGGAAATGGCCAAGCACCTGCTGGGCGAGAACTGGATGCCGGACTACGTGGCCAAGGCCAATTCGGGCGGCATCGAGCGGGTGCTGGTGTGATGGAAGGGGCGAGGGCGGTGAGCACGATGCGCTTCGATAAACCTCTGGTTGATGTAGCGGGGGCGCCGGCATGAACCTCGTCCCCAACTGCCCCCTGTGCGAGACCGACGGCGGCGAACTGGCGTGGCGCGGCGAGCGCGCCCGCGTCATCCTGGTCGAGCACGAGCGCTTTCCAGGCTTTTGCCGGGTGGTCTGGAACGGCCACGTGGCCGAGCAGACAGACCTGCCCGAGGACGACCAGGCCTGGCTGATGCGCCTGGTGGCGCGCGTGGAGCGCGCGGTGCGCGAGACCATGTCGCCCGACAAGGTCAACCTTGCCGCTTTCGGCAATATGGTGCCGCACCTGCACTGGCATATCATTCCACGCTATCGCTGGGACACGCATTTCCCCGAAGCCGTCTGGGCGGCCTCGCAGCGCGAGCCCGATGCCGCGCGCCTGGCCGGCCTTGCGCAGCGCCTGCCGGCCTTGCGTGCGGCGCTGGCGAAACTGGACGACGTACGCTGAGCCAAGGCGCGGATTGCTGCCGGTTTTTTGGAGTTTCCGGAACCAGCCGGGCAGCACCGTCTTCTAACACCCGTTGTCTTCATTCACACAAGAGCGGGGCCGGTGGATCAGCCATGGCCCGCCCGCGCGAAAGGTGCCATGTCCACACCGACTTCCGTTACCGTTCCAGGCCCGGCCGTGCCGGCCCGTGCCCTCAAAGTCCAGAGCCGCCTGCGGATGGGCGAGACCTGGGACCTGATCAAGCCTTACTGGATATCCGAGGACCGCAAGGCCGGGCTGGGGCTACTGGCCTTCGTGGTCGCGCTCAATCTCGGCATCGTCTATATCAATGTGCTGCTCAATGACTGGACCCGCGTGTTCTACAACGCGCTGGAGCAGCACGACTACGCCTCCTTCAAGGCGCTGCTGATCCGCTTTTCGTGGATTGCCGGCTTCTTCATCGTGGCGGCCATCTCGCGCCAGTACTACACCATGATGCTGCAAATGCGCTGGCGCACGTGGATGACGGGGCGCTTCATGGACCACTGGCTCAGTCATCAGGCGTACTACCGCATCGAGCAGACCCGTACCACCGACAACCCTGACCAGCGGCTGGCCGACGACCTGCGCTCGTTTACCGATGGTGCCCTGACGCTCTCGCTCGGGCTGCTCAATTCGGTGGTAACGCTGCTGTCCTTCGTCGGCATCCTGTGGGCGGTGTCGGGGCCGATCAGCTTCATGCTCGGCGGCAACGAGGTCATCATTCCCGGCTATATGGTGTGGTTCGCCATCGGCTACGCGGTGATCGGGTCGCTGATCGCCCACCTCGTGGGCCGGCCGCTGATCGGGCTGAGCTACCAGCAGGAGCAGTATGAGGCGGATTTCCGCTTCACGCTGGTGCGCCTGCGCGAGAACAGCGAGCCCGTGGCGCTGTACCGGGGGGAAGCGACTGAACAGGCCGGCCTGCGCTCGCGCTTCGACCGCATTCGCGCCAACTGGAACCAGTTGATGCGTTATACGCGGCGCCTGACCTTCGTCAATTCCGGCTATGCCCAGTTCGCCATCATCTTCCCGCTGATCGTGGCCGCTCCGCGCTACTTCGCCGGCAAGATGACGCTCGGCGGGTTGATGCAGGTGAGTTCGGCATTCGGCCAGGTGCAGGGCGCCCTGTCCTGGTTCGTCGATAACTACGCGACGCTGGTCGGCTGGAAGGCCGCGACCAACCGGCTGATCGATTTCCGCGACGCCATCCGGGTGGCCGAGCGGCAGGACCAGGAACACACCGGCGTGCGCGATATCGAGGTGGACCAGGCGGATGCCGACGGCATCCGCATCGATACCCTCGCGCTGGCGCTGCCGGTGCGCACGGGCAATGGCGGCGAAATCCACCAGCGGCCGCTGGTGGCGCCGTTCTCGCTGGAGATCGGCGCCGGCGAGCGCTGGCTGGTCAGCGGTCCCTCAGGCTGCGGCAAGAGCGTGTTGTTCCGCGCGCTGGCCGGCATCTGGCCATATGGCAGCGGCACGGTAGCCATGCCGCGCGCGGCCAGCTTGCTATTCCTGCCGCAACGCAGCTATCTGCCGATCGGCTCGCTCGCCGATGCGCTGGCTTATCCCGACGCCGGCACCGCCCACAGCCGCGAGGCTCTGCAGGAGGTGCTGCGCCAGGCCCAGCTCGGCGCCCTGACCGAGCAGCTTGATGTGTTCGACAACTGGTCGCTGCGTTTGTCGCCGGGCGAACAGCAGCGGCTCGCCTTCGCGCGCGCGCTGCTGCAAAAGCCCGACTACCTCTTCCTCGACGAAGCCACCAGCGCGCTCGACGAGGAGACCGAGAGCGCGATGTACCGCCTGATGGTGGAATCGCTGCCCGGCGCGGCGATCATCAGCATCGCCCACCGCAGCACGGTAGCCGCCTTTCATGATCGCCGCCTGCGCTACGTTGCCGCGGACGGAGCGCACTGGAAGACGGAGCAAGATGGGCAAGGCGAGGCGGCTGCGGTAAGCTATCGGGTCGTACACGAAGCGTGAAGGCGGGTGTGGCCGCGATTTGCGGCGCGCCGAAAGCCGCGCGCCACCCATCATGGCAGGCCTCGAAAAAGATACTCCCCACCCCACCGCCCTCACCGTGCACACCCAGTCGCGCGTGCTGGAGGTGGGCTTCGACAACGGTGCCAGCTTCCGGCTGCCCTTCGAGTACCTGAGGGTGAACTCGCCCTCGGCCGAAGTACAGGGCCACGGTCCGGGCCAGGAAGTGCTGCAGACCGGCAAGCGCGATGTCACCATCGCCGCGGTCGAGCCGGTTGGCAACTACGCCATCCTGATCCGTTTTTCCGACGGTCACGATACCGGCATCTATTCCTGGGAACTGCTTTACCGCCTGGGCGCGGAGCAGGATGCCATCTGGCAGGCCTACCTGCAGCGCCTGGAAGCGGCCGGGGTCGACCGCGACACCCCGATGGTGGCCGGCGGCGGCCATGCCTGCGGCCATCACTGAGCGCCCCGCGGGCCATTACTGAATTCTGGAGCGAGTTATGAGCGAAACCCACTTCGGGTTCGAGAAGGTCAAGGAAGAAGAGAAGGCCGGCAAGGTGGCCGAAGTCTTCCATTCGGTGGCCAACAAGTACGATGTCATGAACGACCTGATGTCCGGCGGCATGCACCGGCTGTGGAAGATGTTCACCATCGCCCAGGCCGGCGTGCGGCCCGGTTTCAAGGTGCTCGACATCGCCGGCGGCACCGGCGACCTGGCCAAGGCCTTCGCGCGCCAGGCCGGACCTGCCGGCGAAGTCTGGCTGACCGATATCAATGAATCCATGCTGCGGGTGGGCCGCGATCGCCTGTTGAACAAGGGCATCGTCGTCCCCACCTGCCTGTGTGACGCGGAGCGGATTCCCTTCCCCGACAATTACTTCGATGTGGTCACCGTATCCTTCGGGTTGCGCAACATGACCCACAAGGACGTGGCGCTGGCCGAGATGCGCCGCGTGATCAAGCCGGGCGGCAAGGTCATGGTGCTGGAGTTCTCCAAGGTGTGGAAGCCGCTGGAAAAGGCCTACGATCTCTATTCGCTGAAGTTCCTGCCGTGGCTGGGGCAGCGCGTGGTACAGGATTCCGATAGCTATCGCTATCTGGCGGAATCCATCAGAATGCATCCAGACCAGGTTTCACTTGTACGTCTTATGGAACATGCGGGCCTGGACAATGTCGAATACTTCAACCTGACAGCAGGAGTGGTAGCACTCCACGTCGGGCGAAAGTACTAGACTGATATAGGCTCACGGAAAAATGAGCGAACTTAACAGGGGAAGCACTGATATGTCGCTATTTCGCGCAAGATTTATGGCGGGTGTGCTGATTGGCACACTTGCCCTCGGCATGGCGCTGGACGCCAACGCCAAACGCCTCGGCGGGTCTCGCAGCGTTGGCAAGCAATCGTCCGGCGTGACGCAGCGCCAGCAGGCGCCGGCACAGCAATCGCCGAACCAGACGCCCGCGCAGCAGCAGCCGGCCCAGCAAGCCGCACCGGCTGGTGCCGCTGCTGGCGCCGGCGCGGCAGCCGCTGCCGCACCCAAGCGCAACTGGGGAGGCATGCTGGGCGGTATCGCAGCCGGCCTGGGCATTGGCTGGCTGCTGTCGCACTTCGGCCTGGGCGGCGCCGCCATGGGCTTCTTGTCCAACCTGATCCTGATTGCCCTGGTGGCGTTCGCTGCGATCTGGCTGATCCGCAAGTTCCGCGGCGGCGCGAGCCGTCCGCAGCAACCGGCCTATGCCGGAGCGGGTGCTGGTAGCGGCCCGGGTGGCATGGGCGGAAGCAACGAGCCGGTGCTGCGCCAGCAAGTGCCTGCCGGCGCATCGAATCCCGTGATGTCCGGATCTGGCGCCGCCTCGCCGCTGCAGTCCGCCGCGCCGGTGATGGCCGGTGCCGCCGCTGCCGCAGCCGTGGCCCAGCCCTGGGGCGTGCCGGCTGACTTCGACACCGAAGCCTTCCTGCGTAACGCCAAGGTTTACTACGTGCGCCTGCAGGCTGCGTGGGACGCCGGCAATCTCGAGGATATCCGCGAGTTCACCACGCCGGAAATGTTCGCCGAGATCAAGATGGACTTGTCCGAGCGCGGCGCCGAGGTCAACAAGACCGACGTGGTCACGCTGGAAGGCGAGCTGCTCGGTATCGAGGACAGCCCGGCGCAGCATCTGGCCAGTGTGCGCTTCTCCGGCATGATCCGTGAAAAGGCCGGCGAACCGGCACAGCCTTTCGCTGAAGTCTGGAACCTGGCGAAGCCGGTGACGGGGAGCGGTGGCTGGCTGCTGGCTGGTATTCAGCAGGTTTCCTGAGAGCGGGGAGTGCCTTGCCGGCCGCTGTACGGCCGGCAGGTGGCATAGAATGGAGGCCCACGTGAAAACGTGGGCTTTTTTGTTTGTGGGGTGGGGGGATTTTGTTGCTTGGCTGCAAGTCACCGGTAAGGGCTTGAAGTCAAAGACTTAAAGTCAAAAGCTCAAAGTCAAAAGCAGTTTCACCTCCCCTTCGGGGAGGCGACCTACTTTCTTGTCTTGCCAAGAAAGTAGGCAAAGAAGCGCGCCGGATGGGGCGAAAGACTCCTCGTCGGCAGGCAAAAAGAGCGGCCGGGGGCCAAACTCGCATCGCCTTAAGGCGATACTCAAACATGGCCCCCTCTTTTCCGCTCTTTTTGCCTGCCGACGAGGCGCCCCATACGGCAAGGTAAACCTCGACGGCTCGCTTCGCATCGCGGGACGGTGTTTGCCGCCCCTCGGGCGGTAAACACGGCTACAAACACGGCTTCAACCTGAAGGTTTGAGTTGACCATGGGTTTGCTCCCCTCTCCCGCCTGCGGGAGAGGGGCCGGGGGAGAGGGCGGCGTTTGCAAGAGCGAGCCCGCCAAAGTAACGATTGGTAGCCGTGTGGGGCGCCCCTAAGGGCGGGCCACACCGTCCCGCGATGCGAAGCGAGCCGTGCGGGTGTACCAGGCCGTATGGGGCGCCTCGGGATCCGACGAAAAGAGCGGAAAAGAGGGACCCATGTTTGAGTATCGCCTTAAGGCGATGCGAGTTTGGGTCCCGGCCGCTCTTTTCGTCGGATCCCGAGGGGGTGTCGCCCCATCCGGCGCGCCTTTTTTGCCTACTTTTTTGGCAAGACAAAAAAGTAGGTCGCCCCCCGCAGGGGGGTGAAACCGCCTTTGACTTTGCAGTTAAGCAGTTAAGCAGTTAAGCAGTTAAGCAGTTAAGCAGTTGACTTTGACTTTGACACTAGAACCGATCAACCACCAACACCACCTGAAAGGCCCGCCCCCAACCCCCACCCAACCATGACCACCCTCCCAACCCCTCTGGCCACGCCGCCCATCACCGCCCTGAACCACCTCCTGGAACAGGAACCCTGGGCCACCTCCATGCTCCAGCCCTTCGCGGGCCGCGTCATCCGCTTCGACGCCGCCGCGTTCACGCTCGCATTGAAGGTGACGGCGCAGGGCCTGACGGAACTGGCGCAAGCCGATGAGATCCCGGCCGTCACGCTGACCGTGCCCTTGCAGCAATGGCCGCTGGTGGCGTCGGACGTGGCGGGCGGCGGCCAGGCAGCCGCGATGAAGCACGTGCGCATCGAGGGCGACGCCGAGTTGGCCAACACGGTATCCACGCTGGCGCGCAACCTGCGCTGGGATGCGGCCGAGGACCTGTCGCGCGCGTTGCGCGGCCTGTTGGGCGGCCCGGTCAGCGACAGCGTCGCGCAACGGGTGGTGGACGGCGCGCAGCAAGTCCATGCGCAAGTCACGCGGCTGGGCCGCACGCTGGTGGACAATGTGACCGAATACCTGCTCGACGAGCAGCCAACCCTGGTGCGGCACGTCGCGCTGGACGAGTTCAGCGCCGGCGTGAGCGCGCTGCGCGACGATCTGGCCCGGCTGGAAAAGCGGCTGGAGAAGCTCGAGCAGCGCAGCCGGTCCGGGCGGGGCGCGGCAGGCGGTTCCGGCACGCTGCCTTCCGCCCACCGCTGATCGCCGATTGCAACTGATCATCCGCCAGCCGACACTGGCCAATCCGCACCGCCCCCAATACTGAAGAACCTGCATGACCCGCTTCCTGCGCCTTTGCAAGATCGTTTTCGTCATCCTCTACTACGGCCTCGACGAGCTCGTACTGTCGGGTTTCAAGAGCCGCCGCATCCGCTTCCTGGTGCGCGTCATCACCATCGGCCGCAAGCTCGACATGCCGCGCGGCGAGCGGCTGCGGCTGGCGCTCACCCGCCTTGGCCCGATCTTCGTCAAGTTCGGCCAGGTGCTTTCCACCCGGCGCGACCTGATGCCGCCGGACATTGCCGACGAGCTTGCCAAGCTGCAGGACCAGGTGCCGCCGTTCGATTCGGTGGTGGCGGTCAAGATCATCGAGCGCTCGCTGGGCCGGCCGCTGTCCACGCTGTTCGAGAGTTTCGACCACAAGCCGGTGGCCAGCGCCTCGATCGCCCAGGTGCATTTCGCCACCTTGAAGGGCGGCCCCAGCGAGGGACGCGAAGTGGCGGTGAAAGTCCTGCGCCCCGGCATGCTTCCGGTCATCGACAGCGACCTGGCGCTGATGCGCGACCTCGCGGCCTGGCTGGAGCGTTTCTGGGCCGACGGCAAGCGCCTCAAGCCGCGCGAGGTGGTTGCCGAGTTCGACAAATACCTGCACGACGAACTCGACCTGATGATCGAGGCGGCCAATGCCAGCCAGCTGCGCCGCAATTTCGCCGATACCAAGCTGCTGCTCGTGCCCGAGGTGTTCTGGGACTTCTGCAGCAGCGAGGTGTTCGTGATGGAGCGCATGCACGGCATCCCCATCTCGCGCACCGAATCGCTCAAGGCGGCCGGCGTCGACATGCACCTGCTGGCCGAGGAGGGGGTCGAGATCTTCTTCACCCAGGTGTTCCGCGACGGCTTCTTCCATGCCGACATGCACCCTGGCAACATCCTGGTGTCGGTGGCGCCGCAGAGTTTCGGCCGCTATATCGCGCTGGACTTCGGTATCGTCGGCGCGCTTTCCGAGTTCGACAAGAATTACCTGGCGCAGAATTTCATCGCCTTCTTCCGGCGCGACTACCATCGCGTGGCCCTGCTGCACGTGGAATCGGGCTGGGTGCCGCCGAACACGCGGGTGGAGGAGCTGGAAAGCGCCGTGCGCGCCTGCTGCGAGCCTTATTTCGACAAGCCGCTCAAGGAGATCTCGCTGGGCATGGTGCTGATGCGCCTGTTCCAGACCTCGCGCCGCTTCAATGTCGAGATCCAGCCGCAGCTGGTGCTGTTGCAGAAGACCTTGCTGAACATCGAAGGGCTGGGCCGCCAGCTCGATCCCGACCTGGACCTGTGGAAGACCGCCAAGCCCTTTCTCGAGAAGTGGATGCACGAGCAGGTGGGCTGGAAGGGCGCCTGGGAGCGGATCCAGGTGGAGGCGCCGCAATGGGCCAAGATGCTGCCCGACTTCCCGCGCCTGGCGCATCAGTTCCTGGAGCGCCGCGCGCTGGTCGACAACAGCCAGCAAGAGCGGCTGCTGACCGCCCTGATCGCAGAGCAGCGCCGCACCAACCGCCTGGTCGGCACGGCGTTGCTGTTGGTGGGAGGCTTTGTCGCCGGCGTGGTGCTGACCGAATTGCTGGGCTGGGTTGGCTATTGGTAGCGCCTGCAGCGGCACGCCAGCATGAACAAAGGCAATTGAATATAGAGACAGTTGAGGCGCGCTTGACCAAATCCGACAACACCGCCGGCAAGCCCGGCGCTACGCCAGCCTTCGCCACTCGCAACGCGGCTGATCCGGCCTTCTGGGACGAGCGCTTCGAGAAAGGATTCATGCCGTGGGACCTGGGCGGCGTGCCTGCTGATTTCGAGGCCTTCGCCAGCGCGATGGCGCCGTGCCCGACGCTGGTCCCTGGCTGTGGCAATGGCTGGGAAGCCGGCTGGCTCCATGCCCGTGGCTGGCCGGTGGCCGCCATCGATTTCTCGCCGGAGGCGGTGGCGAGCGCGCGGCGTGCGCTGGGGCCTGCCGGGGCTATCGTGCACGAGGCGGATTTCTTTGCGTTCACGCCCGAGCCGGCCTGCCAGCTCATCTACGAACGTGCCTTCCTGTGCGCCTTGCCGCCAGCCATGCGGGCTGCCTATGGCCGGCGCGTGGCGGAGTTGCTGCCGCCGGGCGGCCTGCTGGCCGGCTACTTCTTCCTGGATGAAACGCGCAGCGGGCCGCCCTTCGCGATGCCCGAGGCGGAACTGCGCGCGCTGCTTGCGCCGGCATTCGAACTGGTGGAGGCACGTGCCGCCACCGGCTCGCTGCCGGTGTTCGCCGGCCGCGAGCATTGGCAGGTCTGGCGCCGCCGGGCCTAGGCGCCGGTTTTTCCCCTTAGCCGCGCACGCGGCCGTTGTGCTTGTCGTGGTAGATCGCCCGGCTGTCGCGGTTTTCGGCGCGCTGGATGCCGCGTTGTTCGGCCGCGCCCACGTGGCCATTGGCGCCGGCACGCGCTTCGCGCCGGTCGACGTGGGCCTGGCCGCGTTCGAGCTTGCCGGCTTCGCGGTTGGTCAGCGAGCCGTTGGCCACGCCGTTCTGGATGCGTTGCTCCTGATTGATATTGCGTTGCACATCGGCCTGCATGCGCTGCGATGACAGGCTGGCGGGGTTGCCGCTGATGCCGTTATGCGTGTCGCGCGAGATATCGCGGCTCACATTGTTCTCGGCACGCTGGATCGACGCCTGCTCGCGCGGCGAGACAGAGCCGTTGGCAAGGGCATGCGCTTCCATGCGATCGACCCGCGCGGTCTGCTTTTGCAGGCTGGCCGCCTCGCGCGTGCTCAGGCTGCCGGATTGCAGGCCGTTCTCGATACGCTGCTCCTGGTTGACGTTGCGCTGCACATCCTGCGCGACCGCCGCGGTCTGGGCGCTGGCCAGACCGGCGCCGAGCAGGCCGGCGGCAATCATCAGTGTCTTGAGCATCAGGGTTTGGCGGTTCGGCATGGTGTTCTCCTTTTCCTTTCGGGGACGTGGGCGGTAGCGCGGCTCGTGGGCTGGTTGCCCGATTTCTGCTGCCGTTCCGCTCTAATGCGCGGCGGGCGGGACGCGCTGACGCAAGCTTTGTAATCCGTGTAACCGCCCGTTATCCGGCCCCTTCCGCACCATGGCGGGGCGCCGCGGCCGATGGTCCCGACCGGGGGGGCAGGAGGCGGTCTTGTCACCTGTGGCGCGTGCGCTGCATTGATGCCGGCAATTTCCGCATGGCGGGGATTTTTCTTCGCCCGGCACGGTCTGCATCGCTATAATCCGCGTTTTGGTGCGACACGCACTCTCGTGTCCGGGAAAAGAAGTAGCGCCCTAACGTAAGGGGCATCGACCTTGTTGGGACAGGGTAAGGGCTTGGGCCTGAGCCTTGAAACCCAACCTATCTCTTGCTTTGACGAACCTGGCCGGTAAAGCCAGGGGAGTCCAATGTGTTGAACGCTTGGCTCGCTAACGCCTGTCGAGTGTGTAGTACTTGCTATTGCTGGATAGCCTCCAGCCATATCGCCCAAAGGCGGGGACGCTCGCCTTTGGGCGAGTTCTCTGTAAACAGCCACTCGAAAGAGGGGCTGGGTGTTCCATCGACTCATGTCGGGGAGCGCCACATAGCTTTTGTACCGGTCAGATTGACCGGCGCTACGTTCTTTGGGACGGATGGGAACGCCTTTGGGAGTTCACGTCGGTCAAGTATGCCCCTACGGGGGTCATATTGAGTTGAGAGGTCCCGGATGTAGAGCGAAAGCTCTGCACGTTATGGTTCGGTCGGACTCATCCGCAAGGGTGTTCCGATATAGAACCTGCTATGCGACTAGCAGTAGCCTAGGGAGACATGCGTCACTGGTAACGGTGGGGTGTGAAGCTCTCCTGACAATGTAGCCCCCGCAAGGGTGCCAGTTCGCCGTGAGGCGGACCGGTAGAGATTCCGAGTAGCAACGGGTCGAGGAGCTAGGCTGGCTGGTATGGGTAATGTAAGTGAACTGCTGATAAACGTCGTAAGGATTGCGGTGCCAAAGCTGCTGATAGGCACTAACCAAAATGGTATGTGGTCGGTTGTCCCGCTCAAAACTCGGGACACGTCGCTTCTGGACCACCGGCGAATAGGCAGACCCTAACCCGGTCTTGTAACGTGCAGGGAACGTGGTAAGCCCGTATGGCTGCCCGAGCGCAGTAAGGCTCAGGCAGGCGAACCGCAAGGAACGCTGTCGGCTGTGCGGGTATGGGAGGTCGGAAAAAGCGAATGCCGGGCTGTAATGGCTCGGATAGGGGTTGAAATATCATCCCACGCGAAAGCGGGCAGACTTCCAACTGGTCAATCGTCGCAGGACGGCTGACAGATCTCGCTTGATGTTCAATTTTCTTCCCTTGAGGGGCAATATGTCCCTCAAGGGGCATGTTGTCGCTCGATTTTGGGGAAGAGTCTCAAGATTCGGAGGACAGCATGGAAGCATTGATCCGTGAGGATGAATCTGCGCCCTCCGGCGTACCGCAAAGCTGGGGTGCCATCGATTGGCGCCGGGTGGAACGGAACGTCCGGGAAATGCAGATTCGAATTGCGAAGGCAACGCAGGAAGGGGACTGGCGCCGGGTGAAAGCCCTGCAACGATCCCTGACCCGCTCGTGGTCCGCCAAAGCATCGGCGGTAAAACGAGTGACGGAAAACCGTGGCAGGAAAACGGCAGGCGTGGATCGCGTGCTGTGGGACAAGCCTGAGACCCGGTGGGCAGCCATCGGGCAGTTGAAGCGTCGGGGGTATCGACCGCTGCCGTTAAGGCGGGTCTTTATTCCAAAGGCCAACGGGAAGGAACGCCCTCTGGGCATACCGACCATGTTGGACAGAGCCATGCAGGCGTTATACCTGCTGGCGCTGGAACCGGTGTCCGAAGGAATGAGCGATCCGAACTCTTACGGGTTCCGGATCAATCGTTCTACCGCGGATGCCATGTCTCAGCTATTCGTCTCACTATCCCAGAGAGCCTCGGCTCAATGGGTGCTGGAAGCGGATATCAAGGGCTGCTTTGACCATATCAGCCATGACTGGTTGGTGCGCCATGTCCCTATGGACAAGGCAATCCTGCGGAAGTGGTTGAAGGCTGGCGTGGTATTTCAAGGCCAGTTTCAGGCGACCGAAGCTGGAACGCCACAGGGAGGCATCATTTCCCCCACGTTGGCAAACGTGGCGCTGAACGGATTGGAACGACAACTAACTCAGCATCTCACCGCAAAGTTGGGGGTTACCCGATTCAAGAAGCTGAAGGTCAATGTAGTGCGGTATGCGGACGACTTCGTGATCACCGGCAGCACGCCGGAGATGCTAGAGAGCGAGGTGAAGCCGTGGGTCGAACAGTTCCTAGCAGTACGGGGGCTGGCACTGTCCATGGAGAAAACGCGGATCAGCAACATAGCCGAAGGCTTCGACTTTCTAGGGTGGAATTTCCGGAAGTATTCGGGAAAGCTGCTTATCAAGCCAAGCAAGAAGAATGTGCAAACGTTCTATCGCGCGGTGAAGGAGGTCATTGGCCGTCACAAGGGCGTTAAGCAGGAGGTGTTGATCCGAATGCTGAACCCCATGCTACGGGGCTGGGCGCAGTATCACAGCCCGGTGGTGGCAAAGGCGACGTTCACCAGATTGGAGCACGATTTATTTCGGACTATATGGCGGTGGGCAAAACGGCGACATCCGAAGAAGAACACTGACTGGGTGCGGAAGAAGTATTTCGCGACGGTCGGCGGTCGAAATTGGGTGTTCGGAACCACGGTAACAAACGCGGAGGGTGAAACGGACTGGATGGCGCTTTATTCGCTTGAAGGTACGCCCATCCGACGCCACAAGAAAGTTCGAGGGGACTACCATCCATTCGATCCGGCGCAGGAGAGGTACGGCGAGAGCTTGCGGCAGGTACGCATGTTGCATAACATGTCGCACCGAAAGCAGTGGGTCAAGTTGTACATGTCCCAGCGGGGCTTGTGTGCGGTGTGTCAGTGCAAGATTACCAAGGAGACCGGGTGGGAAGACCATCACATCGAGTACCGTGTACACGGAGGCTCTGATGCTCTAGGGAATCGAGTGCTGCTGCACCCAAACTGTCATATTCAAGTTCATCATCACGGTCGGCCCGTTGCGAAACCGGTACAAATTAACGTACTTTGAGCGGCTTGAGCCGTATGCGGGGAAACTCGCACGTACGGTTCTTAGGGGGGGACGGGGTCAGTAATGACCTTGTCCCTACCCTACATTCGGCTACGACCGCAGGCTAGATCAGCCACCCATGCGGCCCCGACCGATGAATTGGACTCCGGTCAGGGCAGGGGAACGCATCCCGCTCACCGGCAACCGGTTTTTCGCCGCAAGGGCATTTTTGGGATAGGCAGCAGCATGCTGATCTGGTTCGTCATCATCTACTGGGTAATCTCTGTCGGCATCGGCCTGTGGGCCGCGCTGCGCGTACGCAACGCCACCGACTTCGCGGTGGCCGGCCGCAGCCTGCCGTTCTACATCGTCACCGCCACCGTGTTCGCCACGTGGTTCGGCTCGGAGACGGTGCTGGGCATCCCCGCGGTCTTTCTCAAGGAAGGACTGTCCGGGGTGGTGTCCGATCCCTTCGGTTCCTCGCTCTGCCTGATCCTGGTCGGCTTGTTCTTCGCGCGTCCGCTATACCGGATGAACCTGCTCACCATTGGCGATTACTACCACAACCGCTACGGGCGGCTGGCCGAGGTGCTGACCACGCTGTGCATCGTGATGTCCTACCTGGGCTGGGTCGCCGCGCAGATCAAGGCGCTTGGCCTGGTGTTCTTCACCGTCTCGGACGGCACCCTGTCGCAGGAAACCGGCATGATGATCGGCGCCGCCAGCGTGCTGGTCTACACGCTGTTTGGCGGCATGTGGGCGGTGGCGGTGACCGACTTCCTCCAGATGATCATCATCGTGATCGGCATGTTGTATATCGGCTACGAGGTCAGCGGCCAGGCCGGCGGCGTGGTGGCGGTGGTGTCGCACGCGGCGGCGGCCGGCAAGTTCGAGTTCCTGCCCTCGCTGGACCTGATACAGATCATCGGTTTCGCGGCGGCGCTGTTCACCATGATGCTGGGGTCGATCCCGCAGCAGGACGTGTTCCAGCGCGTGACCTCGTCGCGCACCGAGAAGATTGCCGGACGCGCCTCGGTGCTGGGCGGCGTGCTGTATTTCTGCTTTGCCTTTATCCCGATGTTCCTGGCCTATTCGGCCACCATGATCGATCCGGAGATGGTGCAGAAGTACATCAACACCGATTCGCAGCTGATCCTGCCCAAGCTGATCCTGACGCACGCCCCCATGTTCGCCCAGGTGATGTTCTTCGGCGCGCTGCTGTCCGCCATCAAGAGCTGCGCTTCGGCGACGCTGCTGGCGCCGTCCGTTACCTTCGCCGAGAACATCCTGCGGCCGTATTTCCGCCATCTCGATGACCGCCGTTTCCTGCGCGTGATGCAGGCGGTGGTGCTGGTGTTCGCGGTGCTGGTGACGCTGTTCGCGCTGAACTCGCATCTTTCCATCTTCCATATGGTGGAAAATGCCTATAAAGTCACATTGGTTTCGTCGTTCGTGCCACTGGCCTTCGGCATGTTCTGGAAACCGGCCACCCGCCAGGGCGGCCTGGCCGCCATCCTCCTGGGCCTGACTTCCTGGCTGTGCTGCGAGATCGCCTTCGCCGACTCGGCGGTGCCGCCGCAGATGGTCGGTTTGCTGTTCTCCATCGGCGGCATGGTCTTCGGTTCGCTGCTGCCGCAGTGGATCGGCGACCATCCGCGCGTCGAGGAAGTCCATCTGGCCTGACCGATGCGGCGCCGCGCGTGGTGCGCGTGCCTCTGGCGGCATTTCTGGCCCTTTTTCAGCCGGCCCGCTGTTCTCAGAACGGTTTATAATTCAAGGCTTTGCACCGCAAGGTGGCGCACGGGAGCGGCAACTTCCCCGTCGGCGCGACTGCGCGGTCCCCCCATTTTCCGTTCCAGAATCCTCGCGGAGAGCCACTTATGCCGATCTATGCCTATCGTTGCGACGCCTGCGGCCACGGGCGCGATGTGCTGCAGAAAATGAGCGATGCGCCGCTCACTGACTGCACATCCTGCGGCGCAACGGGCACGTTCAAGAAACAACTGACCGCCGCGGGCTTCCAGCTCAAGGGCTCGGGCTGGTACGTCACCGACTTCCGTGGCGGCAGCGGCGGCACCGCCGCGGCTCCCGCCGGTGCTGCCCCGGCAGCCGCCGCCGGCGCGGCCGATAGCGGCAGCGCTGCCGCGGCTGCGCCTGCGCCTTCCTCCGGCGACGCGTCCGGCTCCACCAGCACGGCCACCGCGAGCGCCGCCGGCGGTTGCGGCAGCGCCTGCGCTTGCCATTGAAGGCAGAACGCACCGTGGCAGCGAAGAAAACGTCCGCCCTCAAGACCTGGTTCCTGACCGGGCTGCTGGTGCTGGTGCCGCTGGGCATCACGCTCTGGGTGCTGAATCTCGTCATCGGCACCATGGACCAGAGCTTGGCGCTGCTGCCGGAAGCCTGGCAGCCCGACAAGCTGTTCGGCCGGCGCATCCTGGGCCTGGGCGCGATCCTGACGGTCGTCTTCATCCTGCTGGTGGGGCTGCTGGCCCATAACTTCATCGGCCAGCGGCTGGTGCGCTGGTGGGAAGCGCTGTTGCGCCATATCCCGGTGGTGGGGCCGATCTATACCAGCGTCAAGCAGGTATCCGACACGCTGCTGTCCTCGTCCGGCAATGCCTTTCGCAAGGCCTTGCTGGTGCAGTATCCGCGTGAAGGTTCGTGGACCATCGCCTTTCTGACCGGGCGGCCCGGCGGCGATGTGCAGAATCACCTGCAGGGCGAATATGTCAGCGTCTATGTGCCGACCACGCCCAATCCGACCTCGGGCTTCTTCCTGATGATGCCCAAGGCCGATACCATCGAACTCGACATGACCGTCGACGCCGCGCTGAAGTACATCGTCTCGATGGGCGTGGTGGCGCCGACCGAGCTGCCTCGCAAGAGCGGCCCGGTGCGCGCTGGCGAGGCGGATGCCGAAGCCCTCGCCGAGTCCGCCGACTCCTCGCATTCAAATTGATCGC
>Ga0255338_1004064_pt1 | contig 15986 bp, 14 predicted proteins | sample MeOH1_35cm_T4_19_FD_203715 | JGI IMG/M metagenome (GOLD analysis project Ga0255338, IMG submission 203715) | Sandy soil microbial communities from University of British Columbia, Vancouver, Canada - MeOH1_35cm_T4_195 | ecosystem: Engineered > Artificial ecosystem > Sand microcosm > Unclassified ...
TCGGTGGGAGAAGGTCGTCCGACACCGAAGGCAGCAATATTCGGTCCGATCGCAGCAGTACTTGCACTCGGCGCTTTCTTCCTCATGCGGATGCGTCGTAAAAAAGATAGTAACGCCGCTTAAGTAAAAATTTTGTAGTGAGAACTTTAAGGATGCATCCTTCCTAAGGAACTCATCCTTAAAATTCTGATCATAAATTACTGCAAAGTTGTCAAAGTAAGTCATCCAGAAAAAACGAGTTACTAATCAGGCAAAGAAAAATAATGACTACATTTACCATCAAGCAGATAGTCTCTGCTTCTATACTGCTGTTTCTGATAGTGCTGCTGATTCAAGCGAATCCTGTACTGGCACATGCTAAATTAGTTAAATCAGATCCGTCTCGGAAAGCAGCTCTTTCAGCATCACCCAAATTTGTTCAATTATGGTTCAATGAAAAAATTGAGGGCTCTTATGCGTCTGTTACCGTGCTTGATTCTGAAAAGAAACCGGTTACACAAAATAGCCCTGAACCTGTTGCTGGGGATTTGAAATCTGTTGTACTGAACTTGCCTGAGTTGGAACCAGGTAGTTACAAGGTACAATATCGGGTAATGTCTGTAGATGGACATGTAATTGAATCCAGTTATGAATTTAGTATAAAAAGCATAACGCAGTAAGATGATAGAAGTAATTGCAGCAACTGCACGTTGGGTACAACTTGCGGCGAATTTAATTTTATTAGGCAGTTGTGTGTTTCTTGTAATAGCCGGTACGGACAAGCGCATATTTTCTGTGTTGTGGGCTAGGAAACTAGAGCGGCTACTTCCCTGGCTGGCACTCTGTATTATTGCAGGCCTGCTGGTCATTCTGACGACAACAATCAGCCAGACCACTGGAAATATCAGTAAACTGCTGCAACCGGACATATGGATGGGTATCGTAAAAGATACTCGTATGGGTCAGATATGGATTGGGCGAGAGATTCTCGCAATTTTATTATTCTGCGTTGTTTTTTACATTTGTAAAGTCCATAGAACTCGCTGGCACTATACTCTATGCGCAGTGATAGCCGTCTTGCCGCTCACAGCAGGGTCACTGGCAAGTCATGCAGCAGCAGAAGAGTTTTCAGTCGTGTCGATTATTCCCTATGCATTTCATATCATACTGGTCGGTATCTGGTTTGGTGCCTTGCCTGCATTTCTCCTGCTGATCCTGCAAAATGAAACCAATGATAAAAAAACCAGCGTACTCAATATAGAAACGCTGAAGCGATTCTCACTGATTGCATTGCCTGTGATGATGCTTATTATTATCACGGGTTTTATCATAGTTGACCGCATGTTTGATGGAAACTATGCAGCACTTGTTGCAACGCCATATGGCTGGTTGCTAAGCACCAAACTGGTACTGCTCGGAATCATACTGATCATCGCATTTCACGTGCGTTCATACTGGCTACCCTTATTTTCAAATTATGCCCAGTCGGGTGATCATCAGGCAGGCAGGCAGGGACTCAGGAAATGGGTATTGATTGAATTTGTTCTGGCACTCATTTTATTGTTATTGGCGACCGTTATAGCAAACACCACCCCTGCCAAGCACAGCGTGATAGAAGATTGGCCTTATTCTTTCCGGTTTTCGATTGAGGCAACCTGGAATCAACCCAATGTTGCTTTGCAAGTATGGGCTGGATTGGCTGTTATGGTGATCACAGTGGTTATGTACCAGTTTGGCAGGAAACAGAAATGGGGAGTCATGCGGTTAATCAGTTTCCCATCATTGACGCTGCTATCCGGCATGGCTATCGCGCTACCACCCTTAACGATTGAGGCTTACCCGGAAACATATCGGCGTTCTTCCGTTCCTTTTGATGCCGCTTCGATAGCAAGTGGTTCAACACACTACGCAGAGCACTGTGTATCGTGTCATGGTCAGCAGGGCATGGGCAATGGGATTAAATCCCGTACTTTATCGACAAAATTGCCGGATATGCTGACAGAGCAACATACGTCGGAACATACGCCCGGTGATTTTTACCACTGGATCACAAATGGTATGAAGAATACGGATATGCCCGGTTTTGTAGATCAGCTGTCCGTTGAAGACCGCTGGGATGTGATCAATTTCCTGCATGCACTGTCGCGTGGTTATCAGGCACGTATTCTGACACCGGAAATCGTGCCGAATAAGCCTTATCATCAACCGCCCAATTTTTCTTATGCGGCGAATGATGGCAGCCGCAGTAATTTACAGGAGCTTCGTGGTAATAGAAATGTGTTGCTGGTTACATTTTCCTGGCCACAATCGCAAGAAAGAATTGAACAGCTAAAACAATCCTACGATCGCCTGAATGAGCAGAATGTGACAGTATTGGCTGTCCCAACAAAAGAACTCAGTCCGGAAGATTTGACAAACATGAGTACAAACTTGCCTTTCCCAATCATTACACAAGGGGCAGCCGAGATTTCAGGCAGCTATGTATTATTGCGACGGACATTGAGTCATCCGGATTTACTGGGTCGAGGGAATCACCCGGATCATATGGAATTTCTCATCGATCGTGCCGGTTATTTACGTGCACGCTGGGTACCTTCGGCAGGAGAATCAGGCTGGGCTGATATTGATCAACTGATAAAGCAGGTCAGCCTGTTGAATCGAGAAAGCGTGACTGTCGCGGTTCCTGAAGACACCATACGTTAATTTTTCAACTGTTTTACCAGATACTCAGAACTGTATTGAGCGTGACCACAGCACTCAACAGCATGGTAGTTTCTGTCACTTCAATCAAAGCGCCGGCCGTGTCTCCCGTCATACCGCCAATTCTCTGTAACATCGCATACCGCACGATCAGGAAAGATGTGATTGCGGTAATTATCAATTCCAGATAACCGGTTCCAGTAAATAGAAGAATCAGCGCGATCGTTGAAATAATCATCAGGATGTTTAACTGGCGCGGCTGATGCATTGCCAGTGCAGAACCCAATCCATTGCTTCGGACATAGGGTGTCGTTAAAAATAATAGCGGAACCAGCATCCTGGAAAGAATGATGACCAGCAGCCCTGCGATCCAGTCCAATGTGATAATCAGGCTATAGAGTGCTGCAAATTTGAGCAGGATGACCAGCATGATTGCAACTACACCAGCCGGTCCGCAATTCGGGTCCTTCATGATGGCCAATGTTCTTTCCCGATCGCCGATTCCACCAATCCAGGCATCTGCACTGTCCGCCAGTCCATCCAGATGTAATCCGCCAGTCAATAGTACCCAGACAGTAATCAATAATGCCGCCATCACAAACGGTGGCGTGCCGTTTAGTAACCAACCCACCGCAACCAGTATTACTCCAATGATTAAGCCGATGAGTGGATAAAAGAATAAGGAATATCCCAATTCTTTTTCATCAGGCTGCGTTGCAAGCCGCACAGGCAATCGGGTCAGGAATTGCAATGCAATGAAGAATGATCTGATTAAACTCATGATTTGGAGATAAGTGTGGCATGAGAATGTGGTGCCGATTCAATGCGGATTTGCTTCATGCCTGCATGGGGAATTGCAAATTCCAGCAGGCGTTCAATGGGGTGCTGCTGGATATGACAGATAATGATCCGCATCACGCCACTGTGCGTGATAAGAAGTATTTTTCGGTCATTAAATTGTTGAATGATGTCATGCCAGGCAGATAGAACGCGCGCTTCGAAATCAAGCAAATGCTCAGCATCAGGCGGAGGAAAGCGAACAGGGTTCTGCCAGAAGCGGGATAGGGCATCCGCATCAATTTGCATCAAATCAGCAGACGATTGATTCTCCCACTCACCAAAATGTATTTCTTGTAGACGCTCATCCTGTGCAACAGGGATGGTGTGTCGCAGTCCCAAGGCCTGCGCAAAATGGGCGCAACGATCCAGAGGAGAAGTAATAATCTGTTGCCATCGAGGTGATTGTTTATCGGCGGCATTCCACATCTGTGCCCAGCCAAGCGGCGTCAGTGGATGATTGGTACTGCCACAATACCGTTGGCTGTTTTCAGTTTCACCATGCCTGAGTAGATCTATAAAAGTCGTCATGACACGCTGGAAATCAGTTTTTCCGGGATACTTGCGCATCCGAGAAGGTCGCCATGTCATTATGCAATCGACATGCCATGCGCAACAGGTTCAACGCAATCGCCGCACCGCTGCCTTCACCCAGCCGCATATCCAGAGCAATCAGCGGTTCTGCGCCCAGTGCGCTGAGAATTCTGCTGTGACCGGACTCTGACGAGCGATGGGAGTAAATGAACCAGTGTTTGCATCCCGGCACAATCCGTTCAGCCGTTAACGCAGCAACGGTACTGATAAACCCATCAATCAGCATCGGCAACCCTGATTGCGCACCGCGAATATAAGCACCCGTCAAAGCGGCTATTTCAAATCCTCCCACACGGCAAAGCGCATCCAGAGGAGATTGGATGTGGGGTCTATGCAAGGATAGAGCCTGTGCAATCACATTGATTTTATGGGCGATGCCATGCTGATCCAGGCCGGTCCCGGCGCCGGTCAACTGCGCGGGATGTTCATTCAGCAGGAGGCAGGCCAATGCCGTGGCGCTGGTAGTGTTACCGATACCCATTTCTCCACCGATAAATAATTGCCTGTCATTTTGCCGGGCGCGTTCGATGGATTCGTAACCGGCATGAAGTGACTGACCCAGTTGATCCCATGTCATCGCGGGTTCATGGACAAAATTAGCGGTACCCGGACCCAAGTGATAATGTTTCACCTCAGTCAATGACCGCGTATCCTGCACTGTGCCCAGATTGATGATTTCCAGTGAAGCATCCAATGCCCGTGCCAGCACGTTGATAGCGCCACCGCCCTGCGTAAAATTTCTGATCATCTCGCTGGTGACCGATTGAGGAAACGCGGAAACACCTTCTGCGGCAACGCCGTGATCACCGGCAAATATAGTGATGTGTACCCGTTCAACACAGGGATACAGAGTATTTTGCAGTGCAGCCAGTTGAATGGCGATTTCCTCAAGGCGACCGAGAGAACCGGGTGGTTTGGTGAGTTGAGCCTGGCGCGTTCGCGCCGACTGAGCCATGCCTGCATCAGGAACAGCCAATGGCGCTTCCAGCCAGTCGAGATTGATTGCGTTCATTAGATATGTTCTCCTTTCAGTATCCATGGCAATCCGGCAACAGTCAGGATCACGCGATCACAGTGTTGTGCCACGGCCTGGTGCAGCTGACCGGCTTCATCACAATATCGGCGAGTCAGTTCACCCAATGGTGTGACGCCCATATTGGTTTCGTTGCTGACCAGAATGAGTTTTCCCGGCAAATGCGGTAGTGCATTGAGGAATGCTGATTGTTCCGCATCAAACCGTGAGGTATCCGGGTGAATGAGTAAATTGGTCAGCCAGAGCGTCAGGCAATCAACCAACAGGCAATGTTCGGTATTCGCATGATGATTCAGCACGGAAGCCAATGCCAGAGGTTCTTCGATGACCTGCCAATGATCGGGGCGGTGTGCGCGGTGTAATGCAACGCGCTTGCGCATTTCTTCGTCTTCAATGGTCGCCGTTGCAATATAGATGACCGGGAGCTGGCTCTCCGTAGCCAATCGTTCAGCCATGCGGCTTTTGCCAGACCGGACGCCACCGAGAATCAATGTTTTGGAGCTTGTCATGGTGTACCCGGTTTCAGGTTGAGTAATCGGTACAACTGCGCGATATCCAGATATTGATCCACGCAATCCGCCAATCGATCAATCGCTGCATCGCGTATTGCATGATAATCCGGTGTACTGGCCAGTTCATCCAGTCCGGCCCAGGTTAACAGCCCACCGCAAGCGGCAGGTGATTCAAAAATGCCATGCAGATAGGTGCCCAATATCAATCCATCCTCGCTCATTGCGCCGTCATCGCCATGCGTCAGGTGAATGGCCGGCTGGTAATGCGTGTGATAAGTGGTGACGCCGGCATGGATTTCGTAGCCGGTTACTGCGGAATCATCATAGGCCAGCGTTCCCTGCGTGTTGCGCAATAATTTCTCAGGTTCCAGCGTCGTCTGCATATCAAAGAAAGCAAATCCTGATGCGCTGCCGGCATCCCCTTCAAGCCCACTGGGGTCGTGGATGGACTTGCCCAGCATCTGGAAGCCGCCGCAAATGCCGATCAGTTTCCCGCCATAGCGCAAATGCCGATAGATGGCGGCTTCCCAACCATTTTTGCGCAGCCAGTCCAGATCAGCGCGTACGCTTTTTGAACCTGGCAAAATGATCAGGTCAGCCGGTGGAATGGGCTCACCGGGGCCTATGAATTGTAAATCGACCTGCGGATGCAGGCGCAGCGGATCAAAGTCCGTATGATTGCTGATGCGTGGTAATACCGGAACGATAATCCGAAGATGTCTCTGCTTTGTCGTCGCGACAAAATCAGTTCTATGCGGTATGGCATCTTCCGCTTCCAGATGCAAACCATGCAGATAGGGTAGAACGCCTAATACCGGTTTGCCGGTAGTGTGCTCCAGCCAGTCCAGTCCGGATTGGAGTAATGCCATGTCGCCCCGGAAGCGGTTAATGACGAAACCCTTGATGCGCGCCTGTTCACTTTCACTTAACAAGGCCAGCGTGCCGGCCAGATGAGCGAAAACACCACCCCGATCAATATCGGCAATGAGAATGACCGGGCAGTTGACAGCTTCCGCAAAACCCATGTTGGCAATATCATTGGCGCGCAAATTGATTTCAGCCGGTGAACCGGCGCCTTCCACGATAATGGCGTCGTATTTCTCGGAGAGCCGCGTATACGATTCAAGCACCGCCTTGAGTGCAATGGATTTGTAATCGTGGAAGCCGCAGGCATCCATCTCGGCGATTGCGTGACCGTGGATGATGACCTGTGCGCATCGATCAGTATTCGGTTTGAGTAGCACCGGATTCATATCGGTGTGCGGCGCCAGTCCGGCAGCCAATGCCTGTACTGCCTGTGCCCGGCCGATTTCTCCACCATCTACACTGACAACGCTGTTGAGCGCCATATTCTGCGGTTTGAAAGGGACAACGCGCACTCCCTGGCGTGCCAGCCAGCGACATAATGCGGTTACCAGCATACTTTTACCCGCATCCGAAGTGGTGCCCTGGACCATCAGGGTTTGAGCGTTCATGGCGTGTTCCGTGAGTAACTGGAGAATTTGTGATGAATTTGCGCCAACGCACTATCCAGTCGTTGCCAGTCCGGTTCGTGCGCCGGCAGGCCAAAGCGTATGCTGGGGGGATCATCCAGATAACGAACCAGAATACCCTGAGAAGCCAGTTCGTTATATAGCTCAGCAGCATGACGTGAAATCACCCATTGAAAAAGGGCACAGCCACCCGCAGGCGATAACTGATGGGCTGTCAATATGGTTTTCAGGCGATTACCGGCAATCAAAAGATTCCGGCGTGTTTCCTTTTGCCATGGAATATCCTGAAGCGCCTGGGTAGCCACCCAGCGTGCAGGCGTGTTGACCGTCCAAGGCCCCAGCAGGTTATTCAGTTGATTGAGCAGTACGGGTTGTGCGCAAACAAACCCCACGCGTGCACCCGCCAGTCCGAAAAACTTCCCCAGAGAACGCAGTACAATCAATCCGGGTCGGGTTACATAAGCGGTCAGGCTGAAATCAGGTGTGGCATCCATAAAAGCCTCATCGACAATGAGCCAGCCGCCCCGTTCGGCCAGTTGCGCATGCCAGGCAAGTAATTTCTCTACTGGAAAAACAGCGCCGGTGGGGTTGTTGGGGTGGATAATAATCAATACATCGGTATTCGACAGCATCAAATCAATCTGATCGGACGTAATGGTCGTTACGCGATGATGATTGCGTTGCCAGGCATGCGCATGTTCGGCATAGCCGGGATGCAACACGCTGACCTGAGATGGAGCGCGTAAATGAGGCAGTGCCTGAATGGCAGCCTGGGAGCCTGCAACCGGTAACAGATTCTGAGCGCCATAATAGCGACAGGCGGCAGTATCTAGGCCGTCATTTTCTTCGGGCAAGCGCATCCATACCGAAGGTGGCAAGTCATTGACCGGCCATCCATTGGGATTGATGCCGGTGGAAAGATCCAGCCACTGTTTCAATGGAATGGCAAAGCGTGCCGCCGCAGCGTGCAGGCGGCCGCCATGCGGCAACAGGTTGCTTTGAACACTACGCGCCAAGCTGTTCAATGCACCATTCTCCTGCACAGATAACGATCAACCAGAGTATCAGTGAACGCTGAATCAGCTGTAATGACTGGTCAATGTCCTGAATGTCGGGAATACGTCCGATTCCGAGTAGCGGGCGTGATTCCATCCTGCCGTGATAGCAGGCCGGGCCACCCAGCGAAAGACCCAGGCTGCCAGCGCCGGCAGCCATGACAGGGCCTGCATTGGGACTCTTCCAGATAGTTCCCTGTGTCTGCCAGCAGATAAAAGCATTGCGCGCACTGCCGCACAGGCTGTAGCTGAGCGCAGTGAGTCGTGCCGGGATAAAATTCAGCACATCATCCAGACGCGCTGCCGCCCAGCCAAAACGGTTATAGCGATCGGTGCGGTAACCCCACATGGCATCCAATGTATTGATGAGCCGGTAGGCGATGGCACCGGGTGCACCGGCCAGAACAAACCAGAAGATGGCGCCAAACAGTGCGTCATTGCCATTCTCCAGCACCGATTCGATGGTTCCCTGGGTGATGCCGATACAATCCAGTTGCTGCGTGTCGCGGCTCACCAGATAACCCACACGCTGACGTGCAGTGTCAAAGCTGCCTGCAAATAATGCATCTTTTACCTGCCGGGCATGATCACTCAGGCTGTTCCAGCCAATCACCAGATAAAGCAGTAGTGCATCCATTATAAAATGCCAGGGCATCAGCGTTATCCAGGCTGTAAGCAAGACCAGCGGGGCAATCAGTAGTAATGCCGCCATGCTGCCACGCCAACGGGAATCCGTATAAATATGTTGTTCAACATAGTCAGCCAGCTTGCCAAATCCGACCAATGGATGAAAGCGGCGCGGTTCGCCTAGCCAGGCATCCAGCAGCAATGCAACCAGGACTGTCAGAGTAATGCTCATTCCGGTGGAATTGCGGTGTTATTCCAGCGATTATGATAGAGCAATTCCTGTAACGGACGCTCTTCCGCCCAACCTGTCAGTTTTAACATGGGTGCGGGATAAAAGGCCTCGACATGGCCCAGGCACAAAATAGCGACGGGCTGGCTGCCGGCAGGCATGGCGAGCAATTCAGCCAGTCGTACGGGATCAAACAACGAAACCCAGCCCATGCCCAATCCTTCGGCGCGTGCAGCCAGCCAGAGATTCTGGATCGCACAGGCAACCGAGGCCAGATCCATTTCAGGCAGCGTGCGGCGGCCAAAAATGTGCTGTTCCCGTTGATCACTGAGGGCCGCAACCAGCAGTTCGCCGCATTCCAGAATACCATCGACTTTCAGGCGCATGAATTCGTCACCCCGTTCTGCCAGTGCGTCGGCAGTGCGCTGACGTTCTTCTTCCACTATGGCGGCGAGGGCGCTGCGCAGCGGGGCATCGGTGATGCGGATAAACCGCCACGGCTGCATCAGGCCGACACTCGGCGCCTGGTGTGCGGCAGTGAGCAGGCGGTGCAGGATAACGGGATCAATCGGATCGGGAAGGAAATGGCGCATGTCACGGCGCTCAGCGATGACGCGATAGACAACTGCTCGTTCTGCGTCACTGAAACGATAGCGATTGTCCATGGTGTTAAAGATCAATCCCTTTCTGTGCCTGGATACCGGCGCGAAAGGCGTGTTTGATGTCGGTCATGTCAGTCACGGTATCCGCCGCCTCACACAGTGCATCGGGCGCGCCGCGCCCGGTGACGACAACATGCTGCATGGGTGGGCGGTTCTTGAGATCATTGAGTACCGTGGTTAGATCCAGCCAGCCAAACTTGAGCGGGTAGGTCAGTTCGTCGAGGATGACCAGATCAATCGATGAATCGCGCAGCATGGTTTGCACGATGGCCCAGCCACGTTGCGCTGTTTCGGTATCGCGTTCCAGATTCTGCGTATCCCAGGTGAATCCTTCTCCCAGCACGTGCCAGATGACATTTTCCTGTTTGCGGAAAAAGGCTTCTTCACCGGTATCCGAGCGGCCTTTGATGAATTGTGCGACCCCCACGCGCATGCCATGGCCCAGTGCACGGGCAATCATGCCGAATGCCGAACTGGATTTTCCTTTGCCATTGCCGGTGTGAACCAATAATAAGCCTTGTTCACGGTCAGCGTGCGCAATGGCTGCATCCACGATTTCTTTTTTTCGCTGCATGCGGGTACGGTGACGTTGCGCGCGCTCGGAGTCAGTCATGCTGTTATTCTGTGGTGGTGCTGCGCGAATTGAGCTGCTGAACGACCAATGCAAGCAGTAAATGAATCATGGCGGCAATGCTCAGGTAAAACGCAAATGACTCGATATAAAGCGGGAAATATTTGACCAGCCGTTCGCCGAATTCGACCAGGCTGGTATCCGCAAAGCGGCCGGAGAAGAAATAAAATCCGCCGCTGGAGAATAATTCACACACTGTTAATCCTGCCATGACGCTGAGAGACAGCGGCATCAGGGTGCGCCACGATAACCGGTGCTGTCTGGCGTACCAATGGCCGGCCAGCCACAGCGAACCATAAGCCGGCAACAGAAACACATAGGCCGGTGTGATACAGAAATCACTTACGCCACCCCAGGTATACGCAGAAAAATCCAGTGCCCAGCTTAAAATAAAGAAACCCGGCAGCGGCCATGCTGAACGCAGATAGACACCAGCCAGAAAGAAAATTGCCCAGGATGTATCCGCCAGATTATGTACGGATGCAAAGTGGTGGCTGCGGGTGAGAATCATCAGTGACACCAGTAATAATCCGATAGCCATCTGGTTATGAGTGGATAAGGTCAACATGGTTTACTCCTTCTAGGGTTGATAACGGACCATGGCAAAGAAACTCCGTCCCGCCTGGTTATAAAATGCAGCTGTTTCATATTGCTCATTGGATACATTGTCGATGCGTCCTTGTAACCGCCATTGTTTGTTCAGTATATACTCTGCGCGCAGATCAAATTTAGCATAACTATTCAGTTTGCGTGTATTGGCCAGATCATCATAGCGTTCTCCTTCCACCAGCAGCATGCCGCCTGCAACGTATTTGCCGAATTGGCGGTTTACATCCAAGCGAAAGGATTGTTCGGCGCGGCGTGGCAGAATATTACCGTGATTGAAGCCGGAGCCGCGATTGACCGGTTCCAGCAGCGTCAAATTCGTATTGATTTGCCACTCCCTGATTTGTGTATTCAGAACACCTTCAATGCCACGAATACGCGCTTGATCAATATTGCCCGACGCAAAAATGCTTGAATCATACGCGATCAGATTGTCAATGCGTGTTTCATAGGCATTAACCGACCAATTTCCCCAATCCATCTTGCCGCGTGTGCCGAATTCATAGCTGAAAGAATTTTCGGGCTTAAGATTGGCGTTACCGTAGTTTGGATAATAAAGCTCATTGAACGTAGGTGCTTTGAATGCACTACCAAAGTTGGCAACTAAGAGAAATTTGTCGGATAGCGGATAGCTCCACCCTGCACCTCCGGTTACCCGGCTGCCGAATTGCTGGTTGTCATCGTGACGGATCGAAAACAGTAAATTATGTGCGGCAAGGTTAGCTTGATGCTGTGCAAAAACGCCCCAGTTGGTGCGCGACAGTACGGTAAACGCATCGGTGCTCTTGACGTGATCCCGTTGATAATCCATGCCGATGGTCAACAACTGATCTTTAGTGACGGTAAAATTATTCAGCACGGAAACCGTGTCGCGTATGGTATTAAACCGGCTCTGAAAGGTGGTTCCGAGAAAATTATCGGAATTTTCGCGGCTGCTGCCTGCAATCAGATTGATATTCCAGAAGTGGATCGGTGAATAACGGATGGTGCCGCCGACTACTTGCTGCATCAGGACAGCTTTGTTGACATAACTGCCATCAAACTGGGTTTTGGCGGACGACTGCATGAAATTGGTTTCGATTTCCAAGCCGTTCTGGAAGCGGTAACCGGCGCGCATGCTGCCCGCTACATTGCGATAACCATCCCGGTCGTGTAGCGCAGGGTCGGAGGCATCCACGAAACAGCCGGCGTTACTGGAACCAGTGCAGGAATTAAACCCTTGTGTGCCGATACCGCTGGCGGTCAGATTCAGCCAGCCTTGCGCGCTGTTATAGGACATCCCGGTTGATCCTTCATAAGTGCCGAAGCTGCCACCGCCAAAATTTAAATGCTGCCTGAACCCGCTGCCGCCGCCTTTACGGGTGAAGATATGGATGACGCCACCAATCGCTTCGGAACCGTACAAACTGGAACGCGGTCCGCGCACGATCTCAATGCGCTCAATCTGATCAATGGGAATGTTTTCAAACGCTGTCATGCCGGATGTGGCTGAACCGACTTTGATGTTATCGATCATCACCAGCACATGATCGGATTCGGTACCGCGCATGAATACGGATGATGTTTTACCCATCCCGCCATTATTGGCGATACTGATGCCCGGCACGCCACGCAATAAATCCTGCACGGAACGTGCCTGCTGCTGTTCAATGTCCTTGCGCGAAATAACGGTGACCGTGGCCAGTGCGGCATCGGCGGTTTGTGCCGTGCGCGTCGCGGTGATAATCATCGGTTTTTCAAGCTGATCTGCTGCGGTTGCCGACGCACTGACAGCTATGCCGAGCCACAGTACAGCGACTGCCGGTAAACGGCATGTTTGCATTATTGGATTCCTTCGTGCACACCCGCACGTTGTCATGTTTTAAAAATGGGGTATGCGAAGGAGAATCTGGAAATGGACAAAAGAACCGGGGCTCAAATGAAGCCGGTCAGAATGCCACTGATTGCCCACCGCAATACCGTAGTAATTTTCACTTCAGGCCGGTCTCCGGACTCATGAGCGGAATACATTCCAGATCTGCGCCTTCCCGTGTCAAAACACAGTGGCATGATGCAGATGTTTAACTCAATTACCGTTGCGGGGGCAGTGCTGGCATTGCCTGAATCCAATCAGAGCGCACCAGCTTCCCGTTTAACCATCAAGCAAAAACCTGACGGCACCCGAAGCAAGTGGGGCGGAAGTTACAGAAATGGGCGAGTGATGTCAAGTGTTGTGGTTTTGTATTGCAAAATACGATGGCAGGTCCCTTATTTTACAGTTTGGATCTGAGGGTGACGGGTTTATGTGGTTGAATATGAGAATATAAGTGGTTAGGTTGTGAATCAAGAATGTCGCCTGGTAAATTCTCTATTCTAGACCTGTCCCCTTTGTGCAAAGATCAACAGCCTGCTGAGGCAGTATTTCCCCAAGGAAATGGAGTTGACCGAAGTGACCGAGGAACAAGTGAAATGGGCGGTAGGCAGACTTAATCACCGGCCACGCAAAGTGCTTGGATTTAGAACACCGTTTGAGGTATTCTTCGGAAAGATTGTGCGTTATACCAAGCCGCCGTTAAATGTTGCACTTCGAAATTGAAACTGCGTTTTTTAAAAATTAACGAATTGTATTTCATGTAATCCATCGTAATTGTTTCAGTTGATTCTTCCCATTAAAGTTTGTCTGCTGTCACGAAATTGCAATGAATGTTGTTAGTTTTCATTTTTTTGCAAATTAAAAACAATAAATCTTTTAATAATTGGAGAAGCTATGTCAGATATCCCTGAAAAAATAGTCAATAATCCCACTATCAGCAATGTCGCAAACGCATTCAATGGTGTGTACGATCATGGAAGTCAGTTTACCTATGATCTTGATTTTTTTAACTCAGCTGGTGTTGTTGTTGATCATGTGCAGGGAGCATCTTTTTATCGCAATTTACATGTAGATGGCTCTAAAGTGTGTGACTATTATGCGCTCTTTTCAGCTAACGATATGTATGATGAGAGTGGATCTATTATCGCGTGTGATTTACAAAATCGTAAACAAACATTGGTTTTTAGAACACCTATTCGTCCGTCAACAAAATCATTGAATCATCCAAGTGGAATGCAAGTAATTGGTGATTATTTAGTGGTTGGCGTAGAAACACAAACTAATTTGGTTCTGTCTGATGAGTTCGCATCTCAAATATCATTCTATGATCTTTCGACAATGACGGTGACCGCAGCACCGAACCTACAAACTTATTTTATTGATCGACCAACTAAAAAGACGGGAGCTGTTGGCATTACTCAATTCGTTAACAGTCAAGGACGTTCACAGTATTTGTTGGCGGCTTACGATAATGGTGCAACGGATTTTTATCTTTCAACTGTGGGTTGGGATTTAAGCCAAAACACCAGTGGTAATAATTTTGGCAACTTTGCCAACATTCAATTTTCACAGGGTGGATACTCTTCCATTAATTTGCTTACTGAAACCAACACAAATAAAATTTATATGATTGGCTTTCGTAGTGAGTCTAACAATGGCACTTATGATGATTTTGCGGATATTTTTTCACTCGTAGTGAGCGCTAACACCGTTACTGCAACCTTGCTTAATTCTCGTCATATGTATACAGAGCAGGGAACTGTTGTTGGCGTAGAGGGTGTACATTTCCGGTATGGCGCTGGTATTACCTTTGATGAAAATAATAGTTTGAATTTTGTGGCAACGCAAAGAAATGGAGCTTTTGGCCTTTTTCATACTAACTTATTTAATCAAGCCAGCTCTGTTGTAACAGTGAAAGTATATTTTGATAAAGCGAAAGATCAAAAAAGTCGAGTTTCTGATAACTTCATGTTGAACGATAATCGTGAACAAATTGAATGGGCTTTTGCGGGGTTAAATCCAACTTTAACAAATGATGATATTGCGCAAATAAAATTCGCGGTAATGCGCGATAAAAGTGGTAAGGATAAGCCTCGTGAGCAAAACTTAGGTTTAGGTTCAATTACAGCAGGCCAATTAGATAGCGATGCTCCAGACAAAATGTATATTGGCGAATTGTCTTATCGCGGAAAAAATAAAGAAGACGCCATTAAAATGCTAGCTGATCCCAGTACTGCATCTGATGCGGGTGGTTTGCATTTTTACATTACCAGCCAACCCGTAAATGATGACCATTTAACAACACAATAAACAGCCCAACCGGCGTGCCAGTTTCAAGTTGGGAAGTCCGGTTGCAAGGTTAACTGATTTCTTTGTTTTGTTGTTGCTGGTTTGCTTCGATTTTTTGCTGGCGATGTAGCACGGCAAATTTGGCAGGTGGCATACGATTGCAACTGCTACGCACAACCAAGGGGTCAGGTCGTGAATCAAGAATATCGCCTGGTAAATTCTCTATTCTAGACCTGTCCCTTTTGTGTATCCCTTTTGTGTTCCTACCGCAGCTTGCCTATAAACTTCCTTACAAAAGTTGCACTTCAATGTTGAATCCGCCAATCATAAAATCATACGATTCCAGGGTCGACTTTATTGAATAAAATCGGCACAGCCTGTTTTTAGGATGTAAGAGTTAGATTGCGAATCAGAAACATTATCTGTGAATTCTCTATTCTAGACCCGACCCCGATGGTGCAAGGGCATTCATGCGGAGGCGATGGCGCGGGGCTATGCCTTTGATCAGAGCAAAATAAACCCGGCGCGGAAAGCAGTGTCCCTCACCGTAACCACCGGTCAGATGGTATACGAGTGGGAGCATCTTCTGGCAAAGCTGAAAGTCCGTAACCCTGCGCTGTATCAAAAGTGGCGGAATACGGAAGTGCCAGAGGCACACCCCATGTTTACCGTGCGTGCTGGCGATGTTGAATCATGGGAGCGTTATTGAGAGTGTCGCCCAACAATCGCGTCAACTCGGACTGCCCAAAGCCGAGCCGCTAATCCTTGGAACGGTTGTGTTGGATCATAACTGGCTGTGTCATGGTTACTGTTTGATGGATAACCATTATCACCTCATTATTGAAACGCCAGATGGCAATTTGTCAAAAGGCATGCGCCAGCTCAAT
>Ga0255338_1004065_pt1 | contig 15982 bp, 13 predicted proteins | sample MeOH1_35cm_T4_19_FD_203715 | JGI IMG/M metagenome (GOLD analysis project Ga0255338, IMG submission 203715) | Sandy soil microbial communities from University of British Columbia, Vancouver, Canada - MeOH1_35cm_T4_195 | ecosystem: Engineered > Artificial ecosystem > Sand microcosm > Unclassified ...
AAAATCGTGACACCCTTGCTGACCCAGAATCGAATGATCCGCGTTGCTTCGCCCAGAATTCCATCATAATCCTTGTCAAAATTGATGGGATAAATATCCTGGTATTTCTTTGGAGGATTCTCAGCGTAGGCAATTGTCCCATCAGGTCTGTGATTGAACCACTCAGGGTGAAGTTTCACCCAAGGATGATCGGGTGAAACTTGAAGTGCGAAATCCATTGCTACTTCTAGTCCAACAGCCTTTGCACTACTGATAAAACTTTCAAAATCTTTCATAGTGCCAAGTTCAGGATTTATCGTGTCGTGCCCACCATCTTTATTGCCGATTGCCCACGGTACTCCGGGTTCATGAGCGCTCGGTTGAAGTGAATTATTTGCGCCCTTGCGGAAAGTCTGGCCAATGGGGTGGATTGGCGGCAAGTACAGAACGTCAAATCCCATTGCCGCCACATCATTGAGTCGCTTGGCTGCTGTGGCAAAAGTTCCGCTGGAGTTTGCGGTGGCGCCTTCACTTCTAGGGAAGAACTCATACCAGGCTCCGATGAGGGCCCGTTCTCGGTCTACTCGGATGGGAAATGAATGGGTTTTGGTCACTAATCGGCGAAGTGGTTTTTCATAGAAATAACTTCTGATTTCACCGCTTGATGCGATCGAGAATCTGTTTGCAGGTGCCAACAACCTGTTCTGGAGTGCGTTGAGAGCATTGGTCAGAAGTTTGCTCGATGAGGGATCACGGTTGATAGCTTCCTCAAAGATCAGCGAGCCCATCTCACAACAGAGTTCGGGGTCGATATTCGCGCTTATCTTAATTTCGCTGTCCTGGTGCCAGGTAGCGTATGGGTCATCAAAAGACTCTATAAAGAATTCATAATCACCGATGACAGGAAGGGCGAGTTCTACTTGGTATCGATCGCTCCCTGGCCAGACTTCAATCATCCGCTTTCGGTAAGTTTCGACTCCTGACGAATCCACTACAACTACTTGCGCCCCGAGTGCATCGTGACCTTCACGAAAGACAGTGGCCGATACCATGATAGTTTCGCCAGGGATTGCTTTAACAGGAACGAACTCCCCCCCGAGAACTGATACGGGGGAGACATCCGTGATAGGAATCCGCCCGATCAACCAGAGCCCTCAGTGTTACCGGCATCCGCAGCTGAAATATCGAAGATCTGATACTTATTAATTGCATCCTCAACGAGGCTTGAGTGAATATCTCCGCTATGAGCGAGTTGTGACAACACCGCAATCGCGATGGATTGCGAATCCACCTTGAAATGCCGACGCAGAGCGCCGCGGGTATCTGATAATCCAAATCCGTCGGTACCAAGAGATAGGAATGGCTGTTCTACCCACGGCAGGATTTGATCTTGGACTGCCCGCATGAAATCGCTTACCGCGACAACGGGACCCTGGGCGCCTTCCAATTTCGTTGCGATATACGCCTTTTTTTGATCGTGAGGGTGAAGCAAATTATGTTTATTTGTTTCCAACCCATCGCGACGCAATTCATTCCAGGAGGTTACTGACCAGACTGATGCAGAAACACCCCAGTCCTCCTCGAGAAGTTGTTGGGCCTTGAGAGCCCAGTTGAGGCTTACACCTGATGCAAGAATTTGCGCAGGATATTTTGCCTTACCCTTTGCTGGTGAGTACTGATAGATACCTTTGAGTAGTCCATCTACATCCAGATTTTCTGGCTCTGCCGGCTGAACATAGGGTTCGTTGTATACGGTGAGGTAGTAGTAAATATTCTCACTGTTTTCACCGTACATTCGTCGAAGGCCATCTTTTACAATATGGCCGATTTCGAATGCAAATGCTGGATCATAGGCAACTACCGCAGGATTTGTTGATGCGAGTAGTAGCGAGTGTCCATCTTCATGCTGTAACCCTTCGCCATTGAGAGTCGTGCGACCGGCTGTGGCACCAAGAACGAATCCTCGTACCATCTGGTCGCTTGCCGCCCAGAATGCATCCCCAGTTCGCTGGAAGCCAAACATTGAGTAGAAGATATAAATCGGAATCATTGGCTCGTCATGAGTGGAGTAAGAGGATCCAACTGCGGTGAAAGAGGCAACCGAACCGGCTTCGTTGATTCCTTCATGAAGAATCACGCCGGAAGTGGATTCTTTGTACGAGAGCATCAGTTCACGATCGACTGATGTGTAAGTCTGACCTAGTGCGGAATAGATTTTGAGGGATGGGAAAAGCGAATCCATTCCAAACGTTCTTGCCTCATCGGGAATGATTGGTACAAATCGACTTCCCATCCCTGGGTCTTTGAGGAGGTCTTTGAGAAGCCGGACGAAACTCTGTGTTGTAGCGACCTCTTGAGCGCCAGAGCCACGTCGGGCCGATTCGTAAACGGAGTCGGCGGGTTGGGGCAGTGGTCGGGACTGTGTACGTCGACGAGGGATTGATCCGCCGAGAGTTCTTCGGCGTTCGAGCAGATACTGATTCTCTTCCGAATCTTCTGCAGGTTTGTAATAGGGAGGCAACTTCACATCCAGTCGGTCATCTGGGATCGGGATTTGAAGACGATCGCGGAAGGTCATAATGTCCTCCAACTTCATCTTCTTCATCTGGTGCGTTGAATTACGACCTTCGAAACTTGATCCCAGAGTCCAGCCTTTGATCGTTTTTGCAAGAATGACCGTTGGTCTTCCCTTGTGATTGACCGCTTCGCTATATGCGGCGTAGAGCTTTCGATAGTCGTGGCCCCCGCGCTTAAGTCCCCACACTTGTTCGTCGGACCAATCGGCGACCATTGCGGCCGTACGTGGATCGCGACCAAAGAAATGCTCGCGGACGTATGCGCCATTTTCTGCTTTGAAAGTTTGATAATCCCCATCTGGAGTCTGATTCATCAATTGGACGAGTGCGCCTTCTCTATCTTGCGCCAAGAGAGGATCCCACTCCCGACCCCATACGACCTTGATGACGTTCCACCCTGCTCCGCCAAAGATGGATTCAAGTTCTTGGATGATCTTTCCGTTGCCTCGTACCGGTCCGTCTAGTCGTTGCAGATTGCAGTTAATGACGAAAGTCAGGTTGTCTAATCCTTCACGGGCTGCAAGTCCGATGGCGCCCAGACTCTCGGGCTCGTCCATTTCGCCATCGCCCAGGAATGCCCAAATTTTCTGCTCGCTCGTGTCTTTTATCCCACGGTTGTGCAGATAGCGATTAAAACGCGCTTGGTAAATTGCGTTCAGAGGTCCTAGGCCCATGGAGACGGTTGGAAATTCCCAGAACTCAGGCATCAACCGTGGATGCGGATACGAGGAGAGTCCCCCACCTTCGTGCGAGAGTTCTTGTCGGAACCCATCTAATTGGTTTTCGTCAAACCGTCCTTCAATAAATGCTCGGGCGTACATTCCGGGACTCGCGTGCCCTTGGAAGTAAATGTGGTCTCCGCCACCTGGGTGATCTTTTCCACGGAAGAAGTGGTTGAACCCCACTTCATAAAGTGCGGCCGACGAGGCATACGTCGAGATGTGCCCACCCACACCCACCCCCGGTCGCTGGGCACGCTGAACCAACATCGCGGCATTCCAGCGGATTGCCGCACGGATTCGTTTCTCAACGGCTTCATCCCCTGGGAAGGCGGGTTCGCGCTCTGGTGGAATGGTGTTGATGTAGTCGGTGGTTCGTAGATACGGAAGCCCGACATTTTTCTCCCGAGCTCGCTTGAGAAGGCTAAGCATCAAATAGCGGGCACGGACTGGCCCCGCATGCGCAAGGGCCGAATCAAAAGAGGCGTGCCACTCAGCCGTCTCCTGTGGGTCAGTGTCTACTAGCTGGTCTATGACCTGATCAGGCGTAACAAATATTTCGCTCATGGCCCTATCTTTCCCTCTTTATACCCTTCCGTCACATTGGAGCCTGGATGAAAGAAAATGCAGAGGAAAACGGGATTTTCTCCGCAAAAAAATGGGGAAATTACTGCTAAATAGTCTTGCGCATGGGCCAACTCTTGGGTGGACTTATCACTTGGCCAGCGGGGCCAAGCGAGATGGAAACGGCAAGATCGCCGCCCTTCCATGGTAGATGTGAGAAAGGACGGCGTTGGTGAATACCCCCTCGGGGACAATGGCAGAGAGATTGGGATTCGAGCCAGGTTTTCTTATTTTGGAATCCGGATACGGCGATGATTGTGATGAAACACTTCGCCAGGACATTATCAAATTCACAGGAAGTCAATTCATTAGCGGGCATGTGCAAGAGGTCGTTGATGCAGTTCTACTGTGGTGGCGAGATGACGGAAGCGATCTGGTCGACGAGTTGGTCGATGCGCTTGCATATTTGACTGATGGTGGCCCGATATGGGTGATCACTCCTAAAGTTGGAAGGCCAAATCATGTTGAGCCAAGCGATATACAAGATGCGGCGCCGACTGCAGGGCTAAGTCAAACGTCATCATTTTCCGTTGCCCCGGATTGGTCGGCGACACGATTAGTGGCACGAAAGGCCTCCAAGAGATAAGTTTTCTGCATGACGCAAAATAGTGGAAGTTTGACAATTGGAAGTCTGGCGCCGGATTTTAATTTATCTGACCAGCATGGAGTCAAAGTGTCGCTTTCATCTTTTCGAGATAAGAAGAATGTGGTTGTGCTCTTTTACCCATTCTCGTTTACGGGAACGTGCACCGGTGAACTCTGTGAAATCCGTGATGACTTGAACTCATTCCAAAATGAAAACGTGGAGTTGCTCGCAATATCTTGCGACTCTATTTTTTCGCAGAGATCCTTCGCCGAGACGCAGGGATATAAATTCCCGGTTTTGAGCGACTTCTGGCCGCACGGGGAAGTATCCAAGGCCTATGGTGTCTTCAATGCACAAAGAGGATGCCCCATAAGGGGTACATTCATCATCGATAAGTCAGGATTGCTTCGCTGGCAGGTAGTCAATGCGATGGGCGATGCCAGGAGCACTCTGGACTATAAATCAGCGATTGAAGCCCTTTAAAACTGAGACTTCAATCGACAATTCGGTCAACTGGAACTAATCCAGTAGAATCTGCTGACCGTCAGGGTGCTTAGCTCAGTGGTAGAGCGCCTCGTTTACACCGAGGATGTCGGGGGTTCGAAACCCTCAGCGCCCACCAGAAATGAAAGTGGAGGGTAGGAGATTGATGAAAGCCTCCCCAAGCGATCAACTTCAAGTACTTGATATCCAACGAATGGATTTTCACGTTGCAACTCTGCGTAACAAGCTCGCCTCACTCCCTGAATTAGCTGAGTTATTGGCATGCACCCAACGTTTAGCCGTCGTGCGAGATCTCGAAGTTGCCGCGCAGACGCAGATCAGCGATATAAAACGAGAATTATTGCGCGCAGAAGCCGATGTCGAGCAGGTGGTTGTCAGGCTCGAACGAGATGAGAAACGGCTTGCTGAAGGAAGTGCCGCACCAAAGGAGTTGGAAAAATTGCAGCACGAGGTTGCGACTTTGAGCGCTCGCCGCTCTGAACTTGAGGAAGTTGAGCTAGAAGTCATGCTGCGCATAGATTCCATTAATTCGCGACTTGAAGAATTGCAGGCTGAAGAGGCAAGTCTTAATATTTCTCAAAATGAAATTACGGCAAGAAAGAATTCCGCTTCATCGCAGATCGAAGAGGAGATTGCGTCAACGATTTCAGAGCGCAATGCCACCGCTTCGACTGTAGACGTGGCTTTACTAGAACTCTATGAAAAGATTCGAAGCAGCACTGGGACAGGCGCAGCCGCTCTTCGCGAAGGGCGATGTGATGGCTGCCACTTGGCCATCAATAGTGTCGAGCTGGGCAGAATGAAAACTCTTGCATCGGATGAGGTTGTCCGTTGCGAGGAGTGCCGATGCATATTGGTGCGCGGAGCAAATTAGTGGCACGCCATTTCGTCATGACTGCAGATGGCGGTTCGCGGGGAAATCCGGGACCAGCCGGGTATGGCGCAGTTATTCATGAGGGCAACATTGTTCTTCAAGAACTTTATGACTTCATCGGAATTGCTACTAACAATGTGGCTGAATACAGCGGGTTAGTTGCCGGTCTGACTGCAATTCACTCAATCGATCCTGAAGCGACTATTGAAGTTCGCATGGATAGTAAATTAGTTGTTGAGCAAATGTCAGGTCGATGGCAGATTAAGCACGCAGATATGCGTGCCCTTGCGATGGAAGCAAGAACTGTTCATTCTCCAACTTTGGTTTCCTACACATGGATTCCTCGTGAGGAGAATGCCCACGCCGATCGACTGGCCAACCGTGCACTTGACGAGCGTGGCGGGAAGAAAACTCAGCAGATCAATTTCCTCACTGAGCGTCTTCGCATGCCCGAAGTCCCAACAATGATTTATTTTGTCCGTCACGGCGAGACAATTCTGACGCCGGATCGTAAATTTTCAGGCAGTGGCACATTGAATCCGCCTTTGACGCCAGAGGGACGAACTCAGGCAGAGGCTGTGGCGGATGAGATTGTGAAACTGAAACCCGAGATTTTAGTTGCCTCGCCTCTACAACGAACCAAGGAGACGGCTGAAATAATTGCATCTACCGTGAAGTTGCCAATTATTTTTGATGAAGCTTGGTATGAGTGCGGTTTCGGACTCTGGGACGGAATGTCTATTGATGAGGTGACCAACGCATATCCGGCGGAATATCAAGCTTGGCTCTCGTCATCGGCATACGTGCCGCCCGGGGGAGAGTCATACGATGAACTTGGGTGGAGAGTGGACGAGGCCATCGACAAACTCGCGGCCAAATATTCAGGCAAGCGAATCGTCGTGGTCAGCCACAATGGGGTGATTAAGCAGGCGCTAAGGCTTGCCATTGGTAGTTCGGCCGAGAGTATTTTCCACATTGATGTTGCACCCTGTTCGATCTCGATTATTTCGATCTGGCCAAGCGATGGACTGCGGGCAATGAGATCTGCAAACGAACGCGGACATCTCCGCTAACCCGCGCTATTGTCTAGGTATGACGCAGAGTCAACCAGGTTCAAGAATTCTTCACGCGGCTACTGGTTCAAAAATGAGCGCTCTCGGTTGGGGACAAGAAGCTGCGATCCGCATGCTTCACAACAACCTTGACCCTGCAGTAGCCGAACATCCAGAGAAACTTGTTGTATACGGTGGCACCGGCAAGGCCGCGCGTGACTGGCCATCTTTTGATTCAATTGTTAGAACTCTGACAAAACTTAAAGACGATGAAACTCTTCTCATCCAATCAGGAAAACCAGTTGGTGTTTTTCAAACTCACGAATGGGCGCCAAGGGTATTGATCGCAAACTCGAATCTTGTAGGAGATTGGGCGACCTGGCCAGAATTTCGTCGTCTGGAGCAGCTTGGCCTCACGATGTACGGGCAGATGACGGCAGGTTCTTGGATTTACATCGGGACGCAAGGGATCTTGCAAGGAACATATGAAACTTTCGCCGCCATCGCGCAGAAGCGATACAAGGGGACGCTTCAAGGCACGCTTACCCTGACTGCTGGCTGTGGTGGAATGGGAGGTGCCCAACCATTAGCCGTCACGATGAATGGCGGCGTCTGTTTGATTGTAGACATTGATAGAACTCGCCTTGAGAAGCGGATTGAAACACGGTACTTGGATGAAATCGCAAATGATCTCAACGACGCAATTGATCGCGTCTTAAAGGCAAAATCTGAAGGCAGGCCGCTCTCGGTTGGTCTTGTCGGAAATGCCGCAATGGTTGTTCCGCAACTACTTTCGATGGATGTGCCAATCGATATTGTCACTGACCAGACGTCGGCTCACGATCCACTTTCTTACGTACCGATCGGTGTTGAATTCCATGAAGCCGCGCAATTGGCAATGGATGATCCCGAAGATTTCACTCTCCGCTCCCGCGCCTCCATGGCGAAGCATGTTGAGGCGATGGTTGGGTTCTTGGATAAGGGTTCAGAGGTTTTTGATTATGGAAATTCGATCCGTGACGAAGCGCGGCAAGGAGGCTTCAGTCGTGCATTTGCATTCCCTGGTTTTGTCCCAGCCTACATCCGCCCGCTTTTCTGCGAAGGTAAAGGACCCTTCCGATGGGTAGCCCTATCGGGAGATCCAAAAGATATTTATCGCACGGATAAGGCGGTACTCGATCTCTTTCCGGAAAATGAAGGGCTTCATCGCTGGATAACTATGGCGCAGAAGAAAGTCGCCTTCCAGGGTCTTCCTGCACGAATTTGTTGGCTGGGATATGGAGAACGAGATAAAGCTGGCCTTGTCTTCAACGATCTCGTTGCCCGAGGGGAGATTTCTGCCCCGATAGTGATTGGCCGCGATCATCTGGACTGTGGTTCGGTGGCCTCGCCTTATCGCGAGACTGAAGCAATGAAGGATGGATCTGATGCAATTGCGGACTGGCCGCTTCTCAACGCCATGATCAACGTTGCTTCCGGTGCATCGTGGGTCTCGATTCATCATGGCGGAGGTGTTGGGATTGGTCGTTCTATTCATGCGGGACAAGTCACTGTTGCGGACGGTACAAAGTTGGCAGGTCAGAAACTTGCCAGAGTTCTGACAAATGACCCCGGTATGGGTGTTATCCGACATGTGGATGCCGGATATGAGGAAGCAACCAGTACGGCACGAGAGAGGCACGTTCATGTTCCAATGCTGGATGTGGAGTAACCATGACTCAAACCCTGGTCGATAACATCGGATTGCTTGTCAGCAACGACCCCTCAGTTGACGGAACTCCGCTGGGTCTAATCCAGGACGCGGCATTCCTGATGGAAGATGGCGCAATTTCTTGGGTCGGAGAATCGTCGTCTGCTCCGAGAAACGAAATTCCCAACCGCATCGACGCACAAAGAAGATGCGTCATTCCGGGATTTGTCGATAGCCACACCCATCTCATCTTCTCTGGAGATCGAAGCAATGAGTTTCGTGCCCGAATGCAAGGGGAGCCATATACCGCGGGCGGAATTAATTACACGGTTGAAATGACACGGAAAGCATCGAATGGGCAGTTGCTTCAAAGTGGTCGACGCCTGATTGCTGAAGCAAATGCATCGGGCACGACGACAATTGAATGTAAATCTGGATACGGATTGACTGTCGATGATGAAGCTCGCTCGCTCGTAGTGGCCAAACACCTCACTGACGAAACAACATTTTTAGGAGCTCACATTGTTCCCGTGGAGTATCGAGAGAGTCCTGAAGAATACGTGGATCTCGTATGTGGTCCGATGTTGGATGCTGCTCAACCAAATGCAAAATGGATCGACGTATTCTGCGATAAAGGTGCTTTTACTGGCGAACAGACTAGGAGGATTCTCAAAGCAGGGCTCGCGCGAGGTCTTCTTCCTCGGCTGCACGCCAATCAATTGGAATCCGGTGAAGGTGTGCAGATTGGAGTGGAACTAGGTGCAGCATCAGTAGACCATGTCAGCCATCTTTCCGATGAGGATATTGCTCTGCTCGCGGACTCACAGACTCTTGCAACCTTGTTACCAGCCGCAGAGTTTTCCACTCGTTCGAAATACCCCGATGCCCGCAGACTCTTTGATGCTGGCGTCAATGTTGCTCTCGCCTCTGATTGCAATCCAGGCAGTTCCTACACAACCAATATTCCATTTGTTATCGCAGTTGCAGTGCGGGATCTCCATTTCTCTCCTGAACAAGCCATTTGGTCGGCGACAAAGGGTGGGGCGATGGCACTTCGGCGCAAGGATGTTGGCCATCTTGGGGTTAGCGCAAGTGCCGATTTTTCGATACTGAGCACTACTTCCTACATACACTTGGCGTATCGCCCAGGAGTTCCGTTAATAGATGAGGTATGGCGCAATGGCAGACGGATCAAATAATTTAAATCACGTCGTAACCCTCGGCACAAGCGGAGTTACTTTCGAGGATGTAATTGCAGTCGCGCGAAACGGGGCAAGTGTCGTCCTTTCGCCTGAGGCAATTGAAGCAATAAGTAAAACGCGAAAGTACATTGATGCTTATGCGGCAGGCGGAATTCCTGTTTACGGAGTTTCCACGGGCTTTGGCGCTCTGGCAAATCGTCATATAGATGTTGAAGATAGAACTCAACTTCAAAAATCACTGATCCGTTCGCATGCCGCAGGAGTTGGCCCGGCAGTTGAACGCGAAGTTGTACGGGCGTTGATGTTTTTAAGGTTGCGGACGATGGCCTCTGGCCGCACTGGAGTTCGCGTTGAGGTGGCCAAGGCCTATGTCGATTTTCTCAACTCTGGCATCACGCCAGTGGTTCCAGAGTTTGGATCGTTAGGTTGTAGTGGAGACCTGGCACCTCTTGCGCATTGTGCTCTTGCGGTGATGGGCGAAGGTATCGTTCACGACGCATCTGGTAATGAAATGCCATCGTTGAAGGCGATGAAAGCAGCGGGATTGAAGCCAATCGAACTCCAAGCAAAAGAGGGTTTGGCGCTCATCAACGGCACTGATGGAATGCTTGGTATGTTGATTATGGCATGTGAAGATCTTGCTCAACTCTGTACCGTCGCAGATATAACTGCGGCAATGAGTGTGGAGGGATTGCTTGGAACAGATCGCGTTTTTGCACCCGATCTGCACGCACCCCTCCGTCCGCAAATCGGACAGATTGCAAGTGCCGCAAATATGTACGCGCTCCTTAAGAATTCAGGGATTGTCGCATCCCATCTCGAAAATGATTCACGTATACAGGATGCTTATTCCCTCCGATGTGCTCCGCAAGTAAATGGAGCAGTGAGGGACACTATTGATTATGCATCAACAATTGCTTGTCGTGAATTACAGAGTTCGATAGATAATCCCGTTGTTCTTCCTGATGGCCGGGTAGAGTCAAATGGAAACTTTCACGGAGCACCCGTCGGCTATGTACTCGATTTTCTTGCGATAGCGGCAGCAGATCTGGGATCGATGGCTGAGCGGCGTACCGATCGGATGCTGGACCAGCACCGTTCGGCAGGCTTGCCGCCATTCCTTGCTCATGATCCTGGTGTTGATTCAGGCCTGATGATTGCCCAATACACCCAGGCGGGGTTAGTAAGTGAGAACAAGCGACTTGCCAGCCCTGCCAGCGTCGATTCAATTCCAAGTTCGGCCATGCAAGAGGATCACGTTTCGATGGGGTGGAGTGCAGGGCGCAAATTGCGCAAAGTGGTAGAGAACCTCTCTCGTATTCTCGCGATCGAACTCGTTGCTGCCGCTCGAGCTGTTGAATTACGCGAAGGATTGACGCCATCGCCCGCTACGTCATCAGTCATAAAGACGTTACGCACAGTGGTGCCGGGATTGGGTCCAGATCGCTGGCTTTCTCCAGAACTTGAAGCCGCTGTTTCACTGGTACAGAGTGGAAAAGTTCAAGTTGCAGCACGAATTGTTGTTGGAGATTTACTTTAACGCTTTGCGACTCCGCAAGCCGCCTCTAATACAAGAAGTGCACCTAATCGGATGGTTCGTTGATCGGGAGTATCAGCGGCCGGATCAATCTCTGTAATATCAATTGCGCGTACCGAAGAATGAGCACCGGCTAGAAATGCTGCCTGGCGTAGTTCATCCGCACTGATGCCGCCTGGAACAGAAGCAGGACAGGCTGGCGCGACGGATCGATCGCAGACATCGACATCGATATCCACATAAATTTCTCTACGTGATCCACCTGCGATTTCAAGGGCTTCAACCATCACATCTGCGATGGGTCGCTTACGTAGTAACTCCCGGGAGAAAATGTGAATCCCGTGGTCTTTCGCTCGTGTGGCGTACTCTTTGCTATTTGCAAAATCACTGATGCCGATTTGAACGATGTTCTTTCCTTGAATGCCTGCCTGGATGAGTCGCCAGATGGGCGAACCGCTTGATCGACCGTCGCGTAAATCATGATGCGCATCGAGTGTGATGAGCCCACATTGAGACAGGTCCGGCCATAGTCCAGCGGCAACAGAATAAGTAATTGAATTGTCTCCGCCTAGTGCGATAAGCAATTTACTAGTGCTGCGCACATCTTTGACGGCAGCTGCTACTCGCTGTTCCCCTTCTTCAAACTCTGGAGAAATCACATTTCCAAGATCACGCATTACAATCTCACGCAGATCCACATCGTGGGAATGAGAGTAAGTCGAATAACGTGCGAGGGCTTCTCTAATCGCATCAGGAGTTTGGTGAGCTGAAGTAAGCGAGAGTGATTCTTCGCGAGCCGGAACGCCCAGGAGTGCCACATTAGAAAATTCTTTATCTGAAGAAAAAAGGGTATTTGCCCTCACCCAATTGGGGTCGTGCGGGAGTGCTGGGCTGGTCATACCCTTGATATTACGCGAAAACCCCTGGCTTATTAGGAGAGCGGAAAGTACGATGACTTGATGATAAATCTTCACTCTATTGATATATGGCAGCAGTTTTCGATAATAATAGACGGGACAATTGCGGCCATTCTTGGTTCGATCATTGGGTGGGAGCGTGACCGAGCGGGCAAGTCTGCGGGTCCGCGAACAATGGCACTAGTAGGAACAGCTGCGGCAATTGTTGTTTCCATCGGCGAGGTTCTCGATGTCAATGCCCGTTTTGGAGATCCAACGCGCGCTTTGCACGCGATCATGACCGGTATTGGTTTTCTTGGTGCCGGTCTTATATTTACGGATAAGCGCGGTGGTATCCAAGGTGTGACGACTGCTGCCACCATCTTTGCTACAGCAGCGATGGGTGTTTCTGTTGGCCTTGGATTCCAAATTGTGGGCGTCGGACTCACACTGATCATCCTTATCATCCTTCGTTCCTCACATGTCAGAGAGGTCACCCGCCGTCGAGTTGAAGGCACGGGTGATACCAACGGGAAAGCGCATTAGTCTTTGACCTCTCGCGCCTCGAGTCGCGTAGACTTGCACCACAGAAGAGTCGCCCGGATCACCGCGTTATAGAAATATACCGAGGAAAGTCCGGACTCCAGAGAGCAAGGTGGTGGGTAACGCCCACCCGGAGCAATCCGCGGGAACAGTGCCACAGAAAATAAACCGCTCGTTAGTAATAGCGAGTAAGGGTGAAACGGCGGTGTAAGAGACCACCAGCATGTGCGGCGACGTATGTGGCTAGGCAAACCCCACTTGGAGCAAGACCAGACAGGTAGCGCTTGAGGACTGCTCGTTCGAGCTACCGGGTAGGTCGCTTGATTCCGTGAGCAATTGCGGAACTAGATGGATGGTGATCCGTTCTTGTTGTGAAAGCAGCAGGCACGACAGGATCCGGCTTATAGGGCGGCTCTTCTACTTCTTGACCTTCATTTATAGTTACTACGAGTAATGAGAATTTCTGCCATACTTAGCGCACGCTGGTTTGGTAGGAAAATGACTCGACATTTTGTCGGGTCATTTTCTTTCCACAGTTGTTGCTCAGTCACATTATTCGATTCGTCAAAATTTCGAAATATCAAATTCAGCAACACTCCGCCTTGTGATGTGGGTGTGTTGTAATTGGAAGCCTGCTTGTTTACCAAACCAGCGGAGCGGGTTCAAGCCCCGTCATCTACACCACAGTCTTAGTCACTTGAAACTGATCTATTGGTAGTGATCAAGAAGTTGAAAGTGATTGAGCGAGGACCCCGAGAAATCGGGGTCCTTTTTAGTTCTTTGGCGAAACCTCGGATAATGAGCAAAATCAGCAAGTCAGAATTGAAGAGGTGACTAGTCCGACTCTTAGGGCGACTCTTCTGTTATTCATTGACATCGATTTGATAGATGTCTCTGCGGTGGCCAATTTTAATAACGAGGATAGTTAAGCGTTTACTGCTGAATGAGTAAATAATGCGATATTCACCAATTCGAATTCGATAACCGTCGCGACCTTTGAGTTTCAAGGACTTTGGTGGGAGTGGATTCTCTCGGAGTAACTCTATTGCCCCAACGATTCGGAGCTTGTCCTTCTTCGGAATTGTGCTGAGGTATTTTTGAGCTTTCTTCTTTACCTCGATCGAATAATTGGTCAAAGAAGGCCTAGGTCTTTCTTAACCTGCTCCCATGGAATTGTTGGATCCTTGTCGGACACTGCTTCATCAAATGCAGCAATGTCTTCTAGTTCTTCGATTGACTCAACAAACCTTTCAAACAATGACGGATTGATTAGTACGGCAATAGGTTTGCCATGCCTCAAGATAGTCACTGGATTTTTTTTGGCGCGAGTAATGGCTTTGGCAAGATCGGCGCGAGCATCTGAGATGGACAAATCTGACATAGGAAAATTGTACTAAAAAGTATATATTTTGTACAATTTATCCACGGATCTGAATGTCGGTCAGACACTTCAATCCGCAGCTCAAGCATATAAACTTGCTTTACGGCATCTGGCTGCCATCCATTAGGCGTGAATTAGATTAAAGGAGAACAACCCTTATGAAATTCCTAATTTCGGTTATCGATGACTTGTCTGGTTCGGGTACCCTCGACGAGATGGAGGCCATCGACAAGTTCAATGACCAACTCAGAGTTGACGGTCATTGGGTTTTCGCGGGTGGACTCGATTCGCCTTCTACTGCCGCGGTTATAGATAACCGAAACGGCTCGAATGTATTTACCGATGGGCCGTTCATCGAGTCGAAAGAGAATTTCAGCGGGTTTTGGATCATCGAAGCCTCCAACCTAGAAAAGGCGCGCAAACTTGCCTTTGAAGGATCAAAGAGTTGCAACAGAAAAGTTGAGTTGCGTCCCTTTTTGGGCTAGATAGGTGATATGAAACTGAACCTAATCTCGCTAGGGAGCTCACCGCCAGGATTAGACGTACTATTTTCGGCTTATAGGGCGACTCTTCCATTAATTACAGAGCTATAACTCTCACTTCTCGAAAGTAAGAGAGACGTCTCCGATACCACCGCTGAATTGAGCGACTACGTCGCCGACGGATCCGATGATGGGTCCAGTAAAGGTGCCCGAGGATATAACATCTCCAGTTTTGAGTCTGGCGCCCTTCTTCACTAACGTCTCATTGAGCCACTTAATGGCTTTTACTGGATTGCCAAGAACTTCCGATCCCGAACCAGATACAACCAACGTGGAATTGACGAAAAGTTTGCAAGTCAGATTTGGGAAATCAAGTGTTGAAGAATCGACCCAATGGCCACTTGTCACGACAAATCCTGCAAGGCAGTTGTCTGCGATTACATGTCGAAGTGCTAGGGCAGGAAAGGCACCCCCGAACCATCTGAGAAATCGGCTTTCTGGACACTCAATCCCAGCGGCAACCACAGATTTGGAGATGATTTCGTCAAGTGAAGCAGAAGGGGAGAGATCCTCTGTGATTTTGAATATCAGCTCAGTCTCCAGTAGAGGAGCAAAATGTTTGGAAATCGAAATTCTCGCCTCGCTCGCCTCGACGTCAGATTTGAGAAGTTGGCCATAGGCCGGGTGGGTGCTTTTCAAGGCGTTCTGCGCACCTGGGCTAGTCAGAGCAACTTTGTAACCGATTTTTGGGCTGCCAGTTCTTTTAGAGCGAATTGCAAGGTACTCATCTTGAACCGCGTAGGCCTCGTCCACCGAAAACTCTTCGGTGAAGGCTCCGAATGAAGTGAATGATGCGGCAGCCATGTCGAGTTCGCTGGCTAAACTCCGGATGTTCGTCATTGAATCGCAGGCTTTTTATTTAATGGCCAGTGGATTGACGGGCGAACCAGCGCCTTCTACAACACGAAGTGGCTGGGCAACAAGCATGAATTCATAGACTCCATCTTTTGCGCAGTCATCTGCAAGATCTTCGAGGTACCAGAATTCCCCGAGAGATACACCCATGTCCCGTAAAGCAACCATGTGAAATGGATTGCTCACTCCTTTAACCGTACTTCCAGTCTCAACCGCATTGTTGTCACTTGAGATGGAGGCGATACCTAGGTCATGCAGAAGTTCTGCAGTTGAGTAGTGGACACCAATACGCGGTCTTGAATTGAAGCCATCCCAGTTGTTTCCGGCGACATCAACCATTGAGCCGGTGCGTACAAGCAACATATCCCCTTCTCCAAGTGTGACATTCTCTTTCTCCGCACACTCGAGGAGCTCATGAGGGC
>Ga0255338_1004066_pt1 | contig 15979 bp, 12 predicted proteins | sample MeOH1_35cm_T4_19_FD_203715 | JGI IMG/M metagenome (GOLD analysis project Ga0255338, IMG submission 203715) | Sandy soil microbial communities from University of British Columbia, Vancouver, Canada - MeOH1_35cm_T4_195 | ecosystem: Engineered > Artificial ecosystem > Sand microcosm > Unclassified ...
CCCGAGCCGCGCGCTCTTCACCCTCGTCGTCGCGGCCGGCGTCTATCCGCTGATCACGGCGATCCTCTATCTCGTCGTGCCGCTGACCGACGGCTGGGCGATCTGGCAGCGCACCCTCGTCATCGTGCCGATCATGGTGCCGGCGATGGTGTTCGGCCTGATCCCGGCGATCCACCGCGGCCTCGGCCGGCGCGGCCACGGCGGCTGAGGCGGGGCGGCGGGAAGCTCGAATGCGATTGCCCGGCGCCGCCCGCATCTCCGCTTGACCACGGGCCGGGGGGCGGGCATCGCTTGCGCCGCCTCTCCCTCCAGACGTGGCTGGCCGATGTCGTCCTCCGTCTCTCCCTTCGCGCCCTCGTCCTATCCCGCCGTGCCGGCGATCGAGGGCTGCCGCTTCGCCACCGCCGAAGCCGGCATCAAGTACAAGAACCGCACCGACGTGCTGCTGATGGCCTTCGCCGCGGGCACCACGGTCGCCGGCGTGACGACGCGCTCGCGCTGCCCGTCGGCGCCCGTCGAGTGGTGCCGCGAGCATCTCGCCGGCGGCGCCGCCCGCGGCCTCCTCGTCAATTCCGGCAACGCCAACGCCTTCACCGGGCTGAAGGGCCGCGACACGGTGCGGCTGTCCGCCGCGGCGGCGGCGCGCGCCCTCGGCTGCAAGGCCGAGGAGGTGTTCCTCGCCTCGACCGGCGTCATCGGCGAGCCGCTCGACCCGGCGAAGTTCGAGGCCGTCGTCGACGGCACCGCGGCGCGGCTCGCCGACGGGCCGTGGCTCGACGCGGCGAAGGCGATCATGACGACCGACACCTTCCCGAAGGTCGCGACCCGCACGGCGACGATCGGCGGCGTCGCGGTGACGATCAACGGCATCGCCAAGGGCGCCGGCATGATCGCCCCGGACATGGCGACGATGCTCTCCTTCGTCGTCACCGACGCGGCGATCGCCGCGCCGGTGCTCAAGGCGCTGATCGCCAAGGGCGCCGACAAGAGCTTCAACGCCATCACCATCGACAGCGACACCTCGACGAGCGACACGCTGCTCCTCTTCGCCACCGGGGTTGCGGCGGCGCGCGGCGCCCCGGTGATCGAGGACCTCGCCGACCGCCGCCTCGCCGGCTTCAAGCGGGCGCTCGACGCGCTCCTCCTCGACCTCGCCCACCAGGTGGTGAAGGACGGCGAGGGCCTCAGGAAGTTCGTCGCGGTGACGGTCGAGGGCGCGACGTCGGCGAAGTCGGCCGGCCGCATCGCCCGCGCCATCGCCAACTCGCCGCTGGTCAAGACGGCGATCGCCGGCGAGGACGCCAACTGGGGCCGCGTCGTCATGGCGGTCGGCAAGGCAGGCGAGCCGGCCGAGCGCGACCGCCTGTCGATCTGGTTCGGCGACGTCCGCGTCGCCCACGAGGGCGCCCGCGACCCGGCCTATTCGGAAGCGGCGGCGACCGCGGTGATGCGCGCGCCGGAGATCGCCGTGCGCGTCGAGCTCGGCCTCGGCCGCGGCAAGGCGACGGTGTGGACCTGCGACCTCACCAAGGAATATGTCGCCATCAACGGCGACTACCGCAGCTGATCGGACGGTGATGACGACTTCGGACGGCGACGGGGCGCTGATCGCCCGCGTCGAGGCGGCGAACCTGTCGGCGTGGCCGGCGGCGCGCACCGCCTTCGACGGCTCCTGGATCCTGCGGCGGACGCCCGGGCACGCCTCGAAGCGCCTCAACTGCCTGACCTTCCTCGACCCGGCCGACGCCGGCGACACGCCTGTCCGGCTGTCGGCGGCGCTCGCCGACTTCGACCGGCTCGGGATCGCCCCGGTGGTTCGGGTGACGCCGCTGGCGCCACCCGACCTCGTCGCGCTGCTCGACGCCGCCGGCTGGGAGCGCTTCGACGAGACCCTGACGATGGTCCTCGACCTCGACCGCCTCGACGCGGCGCCGGTCGCCGACGTCGAGGTGATCGACGAGGGGCCGCGCGGCGACTGGGCGACGGCGATGAAGCGCACCGGCTCGGCGAAGGCCGACGACCTCGCCGCTCTCGTCGCGCTGCTCGATCGGATCGTGCCGGAATCGGCGCTCTCCGTCGCCTTCGACCGGCACACCGGCAAGGTCGCGGCGGCGAGCCTTGCCGTCGTCGACCGCGGCCTCGTCGGGCTGTTCGACGTCGGCACCGTCAGGGCGCTCCGGCGCCGCGGCTTCGCCCGCTCGGCGGTCGCCGGCGCGCTCGCCTGGGGCCGCGCCCGCGGCGCCCGGCTCGGCTACCTGCAGGTGATGGCCGGCAATCCGGCGATCGCCCTCTACGAGCGCCTCGGCTTCCGCGCGCTCTACCGCGGCGACTACCGGCGGCCGGCGGCGGAGGAGCGCGCATGACGCGCCTCCTCGTCGTCGTCGCCTGCGCCCTCGTCGACGGCGACGGGCGGGTGCTCGTCGCGCAGCGGCCGGAGGGCAAGGCGCTCGCCGGGCTGTGGGAGTTCCCCGGCGGCAAGCTCGAGGCGGGCGAGCGGCCGGAGGAAACGCTGATCCGCGAGCTCGACGAGGAGCTCGGCATCGCCGTCAAGGCGGCGTGCCTGGCGCCGCTCACCTTCGCCAGCCACGCCTACGACGACTTCCACCTGCTGATGCCGCTCTATGTCTGCCGCCGCTGGGAGGGCACGCCCGTCGGCCGCGAGGGCCAGCCGCTCAGGTGGCTGAAGCCGGCGCGGCTGCGCGACGTCGCCATGCCGCCGGCCGACGCGCCGCTCGTCGCCCATCTCATCGACCTGTTGTAGGCGCCGTCCGGCGTCCGGGCCGGCCCGGACGGGCGGCGGCGCGGCGAGGGGCCGCCGGTCCGATGCGCGCCGCAGGCGCTCAGTTGCGCTTCTGGTAGGAGTTCTGCAGCTCGTCCTGGATCAGCGTCGCCTCGCCGGCGGCGGTGAGGCGGAGCGGCGCGTCGAGGGTGCGGACGCCGTAGCGCCAGCCGTCCGGCAGCTTCAGGCGCCCGCCGAGGCCGGCGAGGTCGTCGATGGTCAGCGCCTTGTCGACGATCTGGGCGAAGGTCTGCATGACGTAGACGCCGCCGTCGGCGTCGGTGATCTCGTAGACCGGCTTGCCGGCGTCGAAGACGTAGGTGGTCTCGCGGTCGATGGTGCGGGTCGCGTAGGGGCGGTGCGGCATCATGAGGTCGCGGGCCGGCAGCGACAGGGTCGCCCGCTGCGTCATCGCGAGCCCGGCGAAGGTCTTCGTCGCGCCGGCGGCGGTGGCGCCCGCCGCCTCGATGCGGTCCATCACCCAGAAGCGCGGGCCGTTGAGGATCACGTCGAGGGCGTCGAGCTGCTTGGCGAGCGCCTTGGCGTCGATCGCGTCCCACGTCGCCGCCGGGCAGTCGTTCTGGCCGAGGGTGTTGTAGACGTCGAGCCGCAGCCTCAGCCCATCGCGGTAGATCGGGATGATCTCGCAGTAGCGGGTGCCGCGCAGATCCGCGGGGACATCGCCGGCGCCGGCGCCGGCGGTCGTGGCGAGGATGAGGAGCGCCGCGGCAAGGCCGCGCCGCACGGCGCTTGCGGCGGCCGACCGCCGGCCGGCGGTCGGCCTGCTCGTCTTGCCGGCGATCGCGCCGCCGGCGCGGATGCTGCTGCCCATGATGCGATCCTCCCGCGCCCGGGCCGCGTCCGCGGGTTCCTTTCCGGCGGCCGGCCAAGCCCTCGCCAAGCATACGCTTCGCCGGGCGCGACCCTTCGCCGGAAAGTTCCTCGCGAGACGCCGCGCCCGCGAGCGGCGGGCGCTACCGCACCGGCGGCGTTCCGCCCGGCCGGGGTTCGGCCGGCCGCGGCTCGGCGGTGATCTCGCCGAGGCGTTCGGCGCCCATCGGCGGCGCGTCGAGGGCCGAGGCGTCGTCGCCGCGCCGCGCCTTCGCCTCGGCGGTCTTGCTCTGGCCGCCCTTCGGCCTGTCGCCCTTCGGAGGCTCGGCCTTGGCCTGCCCGGCAGGAAGCGGCTCGGCCGGGGCGGCCTCGGTCGCGGCGGCGGGCGGGGCCTCCGGCGGCGGTGCCTCGGCCGGGACCGGTCCCTCCGGCGGCGGTGCGGCGACGGCGAGGCCGAGGATCGCCGCGGAGGGCGGCGGTGGCGGCGCGGGCGATCGCAGCCCGACCGCCTCGAGGCCGAGGGCGTCGAGGCCGAGCGATTCGATCCCGAAGCCGTCGTAGCCGAGGGTGTCGGCGATATCGGGTTCGGCCGCGGCGCCGGTTGTGGTGGGCGGGGCGGCCGCCACAACCGGCGTGCCGGCGCGCTGCAGACGCTCGGCCGCCACCCGCTCGATCTCGCTGCGGATGTCCGGCGCCTTGTCGAGCAGGGCGCGGAAGTCGTCGGCGTCGAGCATCAGGAGCTGGCAGTAGGCGATCGCCGTGACGTCGGCGTTGCGCCGCTCGCCGGTGAGGATGGCGAGCTCGCCGATGAAGTCGCCGCGGCCGAGGCGCACCGGCTCGCCCGGCGTCGTCACCTCGACGGCGCCAGAGGAGATGAAGTAGGCGGCGTCGCCGCGCTCGCCGCGCCGGATGATGCGCTCGCCCGGCACCGCGAAGCGTGGCCGGAGCAGGCGCGTCACCTGGCCGATCTGCTGCTCGTTGAGGTTGGCGAACAGCGGGAAGTGCGAGACGAGCTCGCGGGTGTTGAGGCCGAGGTCGAGCACCGGCCTGACCTCGCTGAGGCGCCGGGCGCGGGCGATCTCGCGCCTGAGGTCGTGCAGCACCTCGGCGCCGATCATCCGCTCCTGGAACAGGTCCTCGTACTCGAGCTCCTCGCGCCGCAGCGCCGTGCGCACCAGGAAGCGGCGCTCGAGCGTCGTCGAGTAGTCGGGATATTGCAGCTCGAGGGCGTCGAGGGCGCGCACCGTCGCCTCGCGCCGCTGGTCGACGATCTCCTCGATGAGATCGGCGATGCGCTCGCCGAGGATCGGCGCGATGCGCTCGTGCACGAACGGCGCGAGGTCGCTCAGCACGATGCGCACGATGAGCAGGCGCTCGAAGCGGTCGCCGAGCGCCTCGACGAGGAAATGGTCGCTGCGCAGCAACCGGTGCACCTGCAGCGCCACCCGGAACGACAGCGAGTAGCCGAGGATCCGCCGCGCCGCGCGGTTGTACTCGACGCGGCCGCCGCCGCGCGCCCGCTCGCGCAGGCGGCCGGTCTCGGCGAGGAGCTTCTCGATGATGCGCGTCGACACGGTGCGCTCGCGGAAGTGCTCGAGCAGCAGCTCCCGCTCTCGGTCGGCGAGGGCGACGAGGCCGAAGGTGAGGCGGTCGCGGTCGGCGACCTCGGTGTGGGATTCGGCGCGGGCGACGGCCGTGTCGACGCGCTGGTCGTACTTCACCGCCACCTGGTCGATGATCGTCGGCGAGATGTCGGAGGAGCCGCCGGTCTTCAGGATCGAGGAGCGGACGTTGCCGAGGGCGAGGGCGAGCACGCTGTCGCGCAGCGCCGCATCGAACGGCGACAGACGGTCGAGCCTGAGGAGGCGGATCAGCCAGCGCAGCGTCGTGCCGTTGACGAGCAGCGTGAACAGCGTGAAGCCGGTAGCGGTGGTGGCGACGAAACGCTGCACCGTCTCCGGCACCGCCGGGTTCTCGGTCACCGCCAGCGCCAGCGCCAAGGTCACCGCGCCCCTGAGGCCGCCCCAGGCGATGACGATCTTGAAGCGGTTGTTGACCTTGGCGGAGAGCTTGAGCAGCGTCAGCAGCGGCAGCATGCCGAACAGCACCGCGACGCGCGAGGCGAAGGCGGCGGCGAGGACGACGACCACCGGCAGGATCTCCCAGGCGTCGAAGTCGCCGAGAAGGCGCGGCACCAGGATCGAGGCGAGCACGAAGATGAGCGAGGCCGCCCAGAACTCGAGCTGCTCCCAGATGTCGCGCAGATAGCGCCACGCGTCGGGCGAGACGCGCGTTGGGCCGTTGAGGTTGACCGTCATGCCGGCGGCGACGACGGCGACGACGCCGGAGACGTGCAAGAGCTTCTCGCCGCCGATATAGACGATGTAGGGCAGGGCGACGCTGAGCGTGACGAGGGCGGCCGGCAGCTCGCGCACGAAGCGGAACAGGCCGGCGGCGATGCGTCCGCCGACATAGCCGACGATGGCGCCGCCGATGCCGTGGACGGCGAAGGCCTGCAGCGCCTTCGGAAAGCTCGTCGCCTCGCCGGTGATGAGCAGATCGAGCAGCAGCACGAACAGCGTGATCGCCGCGGCGTCGTTGAGCAGGCTCTCGCCCTCGACGAGCCGGGTGAGGCGCGCCGGCGCGCCGAGCTCGCGGAAGATGCCGATGACGGCGACCGGGTCGGTGGTGGCGACGATGGCGCCGAGCAGCAGGCAGACGACGAGCGGCTGGCCGGAGACCGGCTCGAGGGCGTAGCCGATGGCGACGGTGGCGACGAGCACGGCGACGACGGCGAGCAGCAGCACCGGCGCCGCGTCCTCCATGATGCGGCGGACATCGAGGGTCAGCGCCGTCTGGAACAACAGCGCCGGCAGGAAGACGTAGAGGAAGGTCTCCGAATCGACCGGCAGGTTGACGAAGACGAGGGCGAACTCGTTGAAGGCGTCGGTGACCGGTGTGTAGAGCAGAAAGGCCGCGCCGGCGCCGATCAGGATGCCGACGGCGGCGAGCAGCACCGACGGCGGCACGTGCAGGCGCACGGCCAGCGGCTGGATCAGCCCGATGATGACGAGAAGGCCGGCGACCGCCGACAGCACCAGCGGCAACGTCATCGCCGTCGGTCTCCGGGCCGCCGTACCGCCGTCGATCGTTCGCGTCCTGTCACGCCAGTCTCCCCGAGAACGCTCCTCGATTCGCCCGCTCGACGGCAGCATGCGGCGATGCGCAAACGGCTGTCCACCGCTTCCGCCGCTCGCCGACCGCCGTGTCGACCGATTGGAGCCGCGAGCGAGTTTCGCCTTGCCAATTTGGCGCATTCTAGGCCGTGGCGGGTCTTCCTCGCCGCATCCGCACGGCCGGTCTACGCCGTTCCGCCTTGAATCCGTCGGACGGCGCGGGCACATGGACACAATGTCGCCGGCGGTGCCGCCGCCGGCCTCTTCACCCCGGCGCGCCGAGCGCGCCGGCGAGCCGAGGATCGATGAGCCGCGTGCCCCCCGCCGAAGCCTCCGCCGCCACCCGCGCCCGCGCGCTGCCGCCGCTGCTCAAGCTCGTGCTCGAGCTCGGCCCGCTCGCGACCTTCTTCCTCGTCAACGCCCGCGTCGATCTGTTCGCGGCGACGGCCGCCTTCATGGCGGCGACGGTGGTGGCGCTCGTCGTCTCCTACACCCTCGTGCGACGCCTGCCGATCATGCCCCTCGTCTCCGGCGCCGTGGTGCTCGTCTTCGGCGGGCTGACCCTCGTCCTGCAGGACGAATTGTTCATCAAGCTCAAGCCGACGATCGTCAACCTGCTGTTCGCCGGCGTCCTGCTCGGCGGGCTCGCCTTCGGCAGGCCGCTGCTCGGGCTCGTCTTCGACCAGGTGATCCGCCTCGACGCCGACGGCTGGCGCAAGCTCACCCTGCGCTGGGCGCTGTTCTTCCTGTTCCTAGCGGCGCTGAACGAGGTCGTCTGGCGCAACTTCGCCACCGACGTCTGGGTCAACTTCAAGGTGTTCGGCGTGATGCCGCTGACCATCCTGTTCGCGATGGCGCAGATCCCGCTGATGCAGCGCCACGCCCTGCCGGAGGCGGAGCCGGCACCGGAGCGGTCGGAGTAGAGCGGTCGGAGTAGGGCGGGCGGAGTAGGGCGGGCGGTGAGAGGCCGCGGCGGGGAGTAGCGGCCTCGCGACACGTCGCCGCCGGCCGGCCCGGAGTGGGCGGCCGCGAGCCCGGGAAACCGGGCCCGCGGCGCGGCGGGCGTCAGGCGGCGAGGTTCCTGAGCACGTAGTGCAGGATGCCGCCGTTCTTGAAGTAGTCGAGCTCGTCGAGGGTGTCGATCCGGCACAGGAGCTCGACGGTCTTCACCGAGCCGTCGCCCATCGCGATCTCGGCGGTGAGCTGCTGGCGCGGCTTGAGGCCGTCCTCGAGGCCGCGGATGGTGACGACCTCGTCGCCGGTGAGGCCCAGCGTCTGCCAGCTCTCGCCGTCCTTGAAGGTGAGCGGCAGGATGCCCATGCCGACGAGGTTGGAGCGGTGGATGCGCTCGAACGACTGGGCGATGACGGCGCGCACGCCGAGCAGGTTCGTCCCCTTCGCCGCCCAGTCGCGCGACGAGCCGGTGCCGTATTCCTTGCCGGCGAAGACGACGAGCGGCACGCCCTCGGCCTTGTACTTCATCGCCGCGTCGTAGATCGGCATCTCGGCGGCGTCGGGATAGTGGATGGTGAAGCCACCTTCCTTGCCGCCGAGCATCTGGTTCTTGATGCGGATGTTGGCGAAGGTGCCGCGCATCATCACCTCGTGATTGCCGCGCCGCGTGCCGTACTGGTTGAAGTCCTGCGGCCGGACCTGATGGTCGCGCAGGTACTCGCCCGCCGGGCTCGCCGCCTTGATCGAGCCGGCCGGCGAGATGTGGTCGGTGGTGATCGAGTCGAGGAACAGGCCCATCACCCGCGCCCCGACGATGTCGGTGACCGGCGCCGGCACGGTGGTCATGCCGCGGAAGTAGGGCGGGTTCTGCACATAGGTCGAGGTGTCCTGCCAGGAATAGGTCTGGCCGGTCGGCGCCTCGATCTTCTGCCAGTTCTCGTCGCCCTTGAAGACGTCGGCGTACTTCTCCTTGAACATCTTCTTGGTGACGTTCTCGCGGATGAACTCGGCGATCTCCTTGTTGGAGGGCCAGACGTCGGCGAGGTAGACCGGCTCGCCGTCCGGCGTGTGGCCGAGCGGTTCGCTGGTCAGGTCGACCTGGAGCGAGCCGGCGATCGCGTAGGCGACGACGAGCGGCGGCGAGGCGAGGTAGTTCGCCTTGACGTCCGGATTGACGCGGCCCTCGAAGTTGCGGTTGCCGGAGATCACGGCGCCGGCGACGAGGTCGTTTTTGTTGATCGCCTCGGAGATCGGCTCGGGCAGGGGACCGGAGTTGCCGATGCAGGTGGTGCAGCCGAAGCCGACGAGGTTGAAGCCGAGGGCGTCGAGGTCCTCCTGCAGGCCGGAAGCGGCGAGGTAGCCCTCCACCACCTGGCTGCCCGGGGCGAGCGAGGTCTTCACCCACGGCTTCGACTTCAGGCCCTTCTTCACCGCGTTGCGGGCGAGCAGGCCCGCGGCCATCAGCACGCTCGGGTTCGAGGTGTTGGTGCACGAGGTGATGGCGGCGATGACGACGTCGCCGTGGCCGATGTCGAAGTCCTTGCCCGCGACCGGGACGCGCTTTCCCGCCTCGCCGGGCTTCTTGAACTCGCCCTCGAGGGCGGCGAGGAAGCCGGCCTTGGTGTCGGTGAGCAGCACCCGGTCCTGCGGCCGCTTCGGGCCGGCCAGCGACGGCAGCACCGTGCCGATGTCGAGCTCGAGCGTGTCGGTGAACACCGGGTCCTCGGAGGACTTGGTGCGGTACATGCCCTGCGCCTTGGCGTAGGCCTCGACGAGCTCGATGCGGCTCGACTTGCGGCCGGTCTCGTCGAGGTAGGCGAGGGTCTCGGCGTCGATCGGGAAGAAGCCGCAGGTGGCGCCATATTCCGGCGCCATGTTGCCGATGGTGGCGCGGTCGGCGAGCGTCAGGTGGTCGAGGCCGGGGCCGTAGAACTCGACGAACTTGCCGACGACGCCCTTCTTGCGCAGCATCTGCGTGACGGTGAGGACGAGGTCGGTCGCGGTGATGCCTTCCTTCAGCTTGCCGGTCAGCTTGAAGCCGATGACCTCGGGCACCAGCATCGAGATCGGCTGGCCGAGCATCGCCGCCTCCGCCTCGATGCCGCCGACGCCCCAGGCGAGCACGCCGAGGCCGTTGACCATGGTGGTGTGCGAATCGGTGCCGACGAGGGTGTCCGGGAAGGCGAGCTCGACCTCCTCCTCGCGGCCCTTCTTGTCGGTCACCGTCTCGGTCTTCGTCCACACCGTCTGGGCGAGGTACTCGAGGTTGACCTGGTGGCAGATGCCGGTGCCGGGCGGCACGACGCGGAAGTTCTCGAAGGCGCCCTGGCCCCACTTCAGGAAGCGGTAGCGCTCCTGGTTCTGCTCGTACTCGCGGTCGACGTTGCTCTTGAAGGCGGTGGCGGTGCCGAAGAAGTCGACGACGACGGAGTGGTCGATGACGAGGTCGACCGGCACCAGCGGGTTGATCTTCTCCGGGTCGCCGCCGAGCGTCTTCATCGCGTCGCGCATGGCGGCGAGGTCGACGACGGCCGGCACGCCGGTGAAGTCCTGCATCAGCACGCGCGCCGGGCGGTAGGCGATCTCGCGGTCGGAGCGCCGCGTGTCGACCCAGGCGGCGACGGCGCGGATGTCGTCGGCCGTGACGGTGCGCCCGTCCTCGAAGCGGAGCAGGTTCTCGAGGAGCACCTTCAGCGAGTAGGGCAGCTTGGAGATGCCGGGCAGGCCGTGCTTCTCGGCCTCGGCGAGATCGTAATAGACATATTCCCGCTTGCCGACCTTGAGCGTCTTGCGGGACTTGAAGCTGTCGAGAGACTGCGTGGACACGGTCATGGCATCCTTCGTTCGAGAGGCGGCGCGCCGAAGCGAGCGCTCGCAATGACCGTCAGTCGTCCGCCGCCGCGGCCGGAGGCGGCGCGCGGGGGAGGGGTCGAAGCTGCGATCGGCGTCCCGGCCGAGTGCAGCAGCGGGACGGCGAACGACACCCGCGCCCTTTCGGAAAAAAGCAGGGGTTGCATGGGCTATAGCCAATTTTGTAGAGCGAGACCAGACTGGCTTAGCGGCTCCCGCGGTCGCAGTCCGAAGGCCGCGCCGGGTTCCTCGCCGCGCCGACCGAGCGAGGCGATCCGCGTGGCTGCCCGGCTGTTCCGAGAAGCCTTTTCGGCTCCGTGCGTTGGCCCTGGCCGCCGCTTGGCCCGGTGCTCCGCCGCGACCGGCCGGCGATGACGCAGGCCCCCCGCTTCGCCGTCGCCGTCGAGCGGCTCGAGGCGCGCGACCTCGCCTGCGAGCGCGGCGGGCGGATGGTGTTCGCCGGGATCGGCCTCGCCGTCGCCGCCGGCGGCGCGCTCGTCGTCACCGGGCCGAACGGCGCCGGCAAGTCGAGCCTGCTGCGCGTCCTCGCCGGGCTGATCGCGCCGGCGCACGGCGCCGTCGTCACCGTCGGGGCGAGCGACGAGCACCCGGCGCGAACCCTCGTCCACCACCTCGGCCACCTCGACGCGGTGAAGCCGGGCCAGACGGTCCTCGCCAACCTCGCCTTCGCCGCGGCCTTCCTCGCCGGCCGCCGGGCGGCCGCCGACAGGCTCGCCGCGGCGCTCGAGGTGGTCGGCCTCGGCGGCCTCGCCGACCTGCCGGCCGGCCAGCTCTCGGCCGGCCAGCGCCGCCGCCTCGCCATCGCCCGGCTCGTCGCCGCGCCGCGGCCGATCTGGCTCCTCGACGAGCCGACGGCGGCCCTCGACGCCGCCTCCGAGACGCGCCTCGGCGCGCTGATGGCCGACCACCTCGCCGCCGGCGGCCTCCTCGTGGCGGCGACCCATGCGCCGCTGCCGATCGCCGCTGCCGCTCGCCTTGAGCTCACCGGGGGGGCGGCGTGACGGCCCTCCTGGCGCTCTTCCGGCGCGACCTTGGCCTCGCCCTCGGCGCCGGCGGCGGCGCCGCGGTCGGCGTGCTGTTCTTCCTCGTCGTCGTCACCGTGGTGCCGTTCGGCGTCGGCCCGGACCTGAAGCTCCTCGCCCGCATCGGCCCGGCGATCCTGTGGATCGGCGCGCTGCTCGCGAGCCTGCTCGGGCTCGAGCGGCTGTTCCAGGCCGACCGCGAGGACGGCTCGCTCGATCTCCTCCTCGTCGGCGAGCCGCCGCTCGCCCTCGTCGTGCTCGCCAAGGCGGCGGCGCACTGGGTGGCGACGGGGCTGCCGCTCGTCGTCGCGACGCCGTTCTTGTCCTTGTTCCTCGACCTCGCCCCGACGGCGATCGTGGCGGTGACGGCGACGCTCCTCGTCGGCACGCCGGCGCTCACCCTCGTCGGCGCCATCGGCGCGGCGCTGACCGCGAGCCTCCGGCGCGGCGGCCTGCTGCTGCCGGTGATCGTGCTGCCGATCGTGCTGCCGGTGATGATCTTCGGCGTCGGCGCGGCGGACGCGGCGGTGACCGACCCGGCGCCGTTCCTGCCGCCGTTCCTGATGCTCGCGGCCTTCACGCTGGCGAGCCTCGTGCTCGCGCCCATCGCCGCGGCCGCCGCCCTGCGCGCCGGCGAGGGCTGAGCCGCGACGCATTCCTCCGGACGGCACCGCGTGCGCGGGCCGTCGCGCGGCTCAGCGGGCCCGGGCGAGGGCGAGCCACAGCCCGCCGCCGACGAGGCAGGCGCCGGCGAGTCGGGCCATCAGGCGGGCGTGGGCGGCGTTGACGAGGCGGCGCGTGCGCCCGGCGAGAACGGCGTAGCCGGCGTCGCTCACCGCCGCCGTCGCCATGGCGGTGAGGCCGAGGAGGGCGACCTGCCGCACCTCGTCGCCGGCCGGATCGACGAACTGCGGGATGAAGGCGCCGAAGAACAGCAGCATCTTCGGGTTGCCGAGGGCGACGAGGAGACCCTGGAGGAGGAAGCCGCCGCGCGGCGGCCGCGGCGCGGCGAGCGCCGCGACGTCGCCGTTCGAGCGCCACAGCCGGAGGCCGAGCCAGGCGAGGTAGAGGGCGCCGGCGATCCTGAGCCAGTCGAACCACTGGCCGAGGAAGGCGATCACCGAGGTGAGCCCGACGGCGACGACGACGAGCATCGCGGCGAGGCCGATCTGCGTGCCGGCGACGTTGAGGAGGGCGGCGCGGGTGCCGTGGGCGAGGCCGTTCGCCACGATCAGTGTCACCGTCGGGCCGGGGATCAGCGCGAGGAGGATCGAGGCGGCGACGTAGGCGAGGTAGACGTCGAGGGTCATCTCTTGCAGCTCCGGGCGGAAGCGCCGGCGGCGAGCGTCGGCCGCCGGTCGCCGGCCCGCAACCCGTTTGCGTGCAGGCGCCGGGCGTGCGATGCGAGCCGGGGGCGCCGCCGTCGGCGTCGCCTCGATCAGGGAGGCAGGGATGGGCACCCGCAGACACCGCGCCGCGCGCCTCGCCGGCATCGCCGCGAGCGCCGGCATCGCCTTCGGCCTCGCCGCAGCGGCGCCGGCCGCCGCCGCGGACACGGGCTGGGTGCAGCACGACGCCGCCGGCGTGTCGATCCGCGTCGCCACCGACGCCGCCGCCTGCCCGGCGGTCGTCGTCGACGGCGTCGCGACGGCGACGGTCGAGCGCGCCGCCCCCGACGCCGGCTTCCCGCAGCGGGTGTGCAGCCTCGCCGTGCCGGCCGGCGCGCGCGCCGCCACGCTCGCCGGGACGGCACTGCCGCTGCCGGACGGCAAGGTCGACCGCATCGTCGTCATCGGCGACACCGGCTGCCGCATCAAGGGCGAGCGCGCCCAGGCCTGCGACGATCCCGCCGCCTGGCCGTTCGCCCGCATCGCCGCGGCGGCGGCGGCGCTCGATCCCGACCTCGTCGTCCACGTCGGCGACTATCTCTACCGCGAGAGCCCGTGCCCGCCGGACGCGACCGGCTGCGCCGGCAGCCCGCACGGCGACGACGCGGCGACGTGGAGCGCCGACTTCTTCGCCCCGGCGGCGCCGCTCCTCGCCGCGGCGCCGTGGGTCATGGTGCGCGGCAACCACGAGATCTGCGAGCGGGCCGGGCGCGGCTGGACGCGCTTCCTCGGCCCGTGGCCGTGGATCGGGCCGTGCGCCGTCCACGAGCCGGCCTACCGGGTCGACATCGGCGAGCCGTCGCTCGCCGTCCTCGACGCCGCCGCCGCGCCGGACGAGACGGTCGACCCGACGATCCTCGCCGCGCTGGCGCCGGAGATATCGGCGCTCTCCGTCGAGGCGCAGGCGCGGCCGACGTGGCTTGCCATCCACAAGCCGATGTACAGCATCGTGCGCGACGACGCCGGGCGCGGCATCGGCGTCAGCGTGACGCTCGCCGCGGCGGCAGCCGGGCAGCTGCCGAAGGCGCTCGGGCTGTCGCTGTCGGGCCACGTCCACCAGTTCCAGGCGCTCGCCTTCACCGACGGCGAGCCGCCGCAGCTCGTCGTCGGCAACAGCGGCACGGCGCTCGATGTCGACCTGCCGGCCGACCTCTCCGGCGTCACCGTCGGCGGGCTCACCGTCACCCGCGGCCTCGAGGTGCACGACTTCGGCTTCCTTGTCCTGGAGCGCGCCGAGGGCGGCGGCTGGGACGGCCGCCTCCTCGATCCCGACGGACGGCCGCTGGCGACCTGCACGCTGGACCCGGGCGTGCTCGCCTGCAGCGAGGCGCGATAGGCCCGGCGGCCCGGTCGCCCGCGACGCCCCGGGTTCCCGCGTCGGTTGTCGGCGCGTGCCGCTTGCCAGCCGGGCGCGGCTCGGGGGATATGTCGGGCCGCCGACGCGCAGGAGCGAGGACATCATGCGGCTGCCCGAACTCGTCGAGGGACGCCTCGTCACCCGCTACAAGCGCTTCTTCGCCGACGTTATGCTCGCCGACGGCAGCCTCGTCACCGCCCACTGCCCCAATCCCGGCGCCATGCTCGGCCTCAAGGAGCCGGGCAGCCGCGCCTTCCTCTCGACCTCGACGAGCCCGACGCGCAAGCTGCCGCTGACGCTGGAGATCCTCGAGGCCGACGGCACCCTCGTCGGCATCAACACCGGCCGGCCCAACGCCATCGTCGCCGAGGCGATCGCCGACGGCACCATCGCCGAGCTCGCCGGCTACGGCCTGATGCGGCGCGAGGTCGCCTACGGCACCGGCAGCCGCGTCGACCTCGTGCTCGAGGACGGCGCCGGGCCGCCGGCCTTCGTCGAGGTGAAGAACGTCCACCTGAGGCGCACGCCCGGCCTCGCCGAGTTCCCCGATTCGGTCACGGCGCGCGGCGCCAAGCACCTTGCCGAGCTCGCCCTGATGGCGGCGGCGGGGGCGCGTGCGGTGATGGTGTTCCTGATCCAGCGCGCCGACGTCGAGGCGCTCGCCGTCGCCCGCGACATCGATCCCGCCTACGCGGCGGCCTTCGACCTCGCGCGCGCCGCCGGGGTCGAGATGCTCGCCTACGCCTGCCGGGTGGAGCGGACGGAGATCGCCGCCGAGCGGCCGGTGCCGGTCGTCGGCTGAGCCGGCGGGGCGAAAGCCCATGAATTTCGCCGCGATCGAGGCTATATGAGGCGTGGGATGCGGCGGCGACACGCCCGCCGCCGATGGATGCTCCGATGGTCAGCTATGTCGATGCGGCGGTCGCCCCGCCGAGAAACAACGGTCAGATCCGTCTCTACGGCGCCGACGGGTTCGAGGGGATGCGCCGCGCCGGCCGCCTCGTCGCCGAATGCCTCGACGCCCTCAACGACGTCGTCGCACCCGGCGTGCCGACCGACAAGATCGACCGCTTCGTCTACGACTTCGCCGGCGACCACGGCGCGCTGCCGGCGACGCTCTATTACCGCGGCTACCGTAAGTCGACCTGCACCTCGATCAACCACGTCGTCTGCCACGGCATCCCCAACGACAAGCCGCTGCGCGAGGGCGATGTCGTCAACATCGACGTGACGCTGATCCTCGACGGCTGGCACGGCGATTCGAGCCGCATGTACCCGGTCGGCGAGATCCGCCGCGCCGCCGAGCGGCTGCTCGAGGTCACCTATGAATCGCTGCTGCGCGGCATCGCGGCGGTGACGCCGGGCGCCACCACCGGCGACATCGGCGCGGCGATCCAGACCTATGTCGAGGCCGAGCGCTGCTCCGTCGTGCGCGATTTCTGCGGCCACGGCGTCGGCCAGCTGTTCCACGACGCCCCGAACATCCTGCACTACGGCCGCCCCGGCGAGGGCGTGGCGCTGAAGCCGGGGATGGTCTTCACCATCGAGCCGATGGTGAATCTCGGCCGGCCGCACGTGAAGATCCTCTCCGACGGCTGGAC
>Ga0255338_1004067_pt1 | contig 15974 bp, 15 predicted proteins | sample MeOH1_35cm_T4_19_FD_203715 | JGI IMG/M metagenome (GOLD analysis project Ga0255338, IMG submission 203715) | Sandy soil microbial communities from University of British Columbia, Vancouver, Canada - MeOH1_35cm_T4_195 | ecosystem: Engineered > Artificial ecosystem > Sand microcosm > Unclassified ...
TCTGGAGCCGCGGCATCAACCGGCTGGAAGAACACCGTGCCGTCGAGCTGATCAAGACGCCGGACGGCAAGTCGTTGTCCGGCGTGCTGATGATCGATATGCGCAACGGCGAATTCGTGTTCGTGCAGGCCAAGGCCGTGTTGCTGGCCACGGGCGGCGGGCCGACCATGTACAAGTTCCACACGCCCTCGGGAGACAAGAGCTGCGACGGCCTGGCGATGGCGCTGCGCGCCGGCCTGCCCCTGCGCGACATGGAGATGGTGCAGTTCCACCCCACCGGGCTGCTGGCGGGCAAGGACACGCGCATGACGGGCACCGTGCTGGAAGAAGGCCTGCGCGGCGCCGGCGGCTACCTGCTCAACGGCGACAAAGAGCGCTTCATGCACAACTACGATCCGCGCGGCGAACGCGCCACGCGCGACATCGTGTCGCGCGGGATCTATGCGGAGATGCGCGCGGGGCGGACTTCGCCCAATGGCGGCGCGTATATCCAGATGAGCCATCTCGGTCCCGACAAGGTGCGCAAGCAGTTCAAGGGCATGGTCGAGCGCTGCGGGGACTGCGGCTTCGACCTTGCCGGCGATCTCGTCGAGGTGGTGCCGACCGCGCACTACATGATGGGCGGCGTGCAGTTCCGCCCCGACTGCAGCACCGAGCTGCACGGCTTGTTTGCCGCCGGCGAAGACACGGGCGGCGTGCATGGCGCGAACCGACTGGGTGGCAACGGCGTCGCCAACTCGACCGTGTTCGGCGGCATTGCCGGCGACACCATGGCCGCCTGGACGCGGCGCAACAACACACTGCGCGCGCCCGACGAAACCGCGATCGCAGCCGCCATCGCCGCCATGGAAGCACCATTCGGCAAGCCCGCCGGCAGCCTGGAACCGATCCGCGAGGCGCTGTTCGACTGCATGTGGGATCACGTCGGCATCATGCGCACGCGCGACGGCTTGCTGCGGGCTCGTCAACGCCTCGCGGAACTGGAACGGGCGCTGAAGGCAACCGGCGTCGCCGGCGGCCATCGCGCGTTCAACGTCACGTGGCACGACTGGATGAACCTCGGCAGCCTGATCGGCGTAAGCCAGGTCATCGTGGAAGCCGCTCTGTCCCGCGAGGATTCGCGCGGCGCGCATTTTCGCGAGGATTTCCCTGCGACTGGGGACCTGCCCGGGTCCAGCTTCACCGTGGTGCGCCAGCGCGACGGCATGCTGCAGCTGACCCGCTCTCCCGTGCAATTTACCCGCGTCGCTCCGGGGCAGACGATCCTGGAGGAGGCGGCCTGATGTAGTACGTAGGTGGAGGAGACTCAATGAACAAGAAGAAGACACTGCGCGCGGCGGCGCTCGCCGCCATGCTGCTCTGCGTTGGCGGCCCTGCATCGGCCGAAAGCGCCCCTGCGCGGCCGATTACCGTTGTGGTGCCTTACAGCGCGGGCGGAGATGCGGACCTCTCGGCCCGCAACCTCTCCGCCGGGGTAAGGAACGTGACCGGCGAAACCCTGGTGGTCGTCAACAAGGCCGGGGCCGGCGGCGCCATCGGCTCGCAGTTCGTGCGCGACGCGAAGCCGAACGGACAGACGCTGCTGCTCGGCCGCGTCGGTGCGCAGGCGATCCTGCCGGCGCTGCAGCCCGACCTGGGCTACAAGTGGAATGACTTCACGCTGCTCGGGCTGCTGGAGCTGAACCCGGTGGTCTGCGTGGTCAGGACAGCAGCCGCCTACAAGACGCTGGACGACCTGCTCGCCGTCATCCGCAGCCAGCCCGGCAAGCTGAACTACAGCACCTCCGGCCCTGGCACGGTGCTGAACCTGACAACCCAGGCCTTGCTGCAATCGGCGCGACTCGACAAACGGGCGGTGGTGCAGGTTGCCTACAAGGGCGGCGGCGAGGCTACCGCGGCGGTACTCTCCGGCGAGGTCGATTTCACCTGCAACAACCTGACCGCATTGATCGGAAATATCAAGGGCGGAAAACTGCGCGCGCTGGTGACCACCTCGCCGCAGCGCCTGCCAGAGCTGCCCGACGTACCGACCGCGAGCGAGACCGGCCATCCCCGGCTGGAAGCGCTCAATGGCTGGAGCGCGCTGTACGGCCCGCCGGGCATGGACCCCGCCCTGGTGGAAAAATGGGCCGCGGTGCTACCGAAAGTCGCGAGCGATCCGCAATGGAAAACCGGGGTCCTCACCATTGCCTCGATCCCCATGATCCTGTCGCCGTCCGACACGCACAGGTTTGTCGAAGCCCAGGTGGCAATGTACGAACAACTGGGCAAGTCCCTCAACATTCAGCTCAAATAGGAATTCCCATGGCGAAGTCCCATCGCGGCGCCGATGCGCTGGCCAGCACGCTGGCCAAGGCCGGTGCAAGGCGCATATTCACCCTGTCGGGCAATCACGTCATGCCGGTGTTCGACGCCTGCCTCGACGCGGAAATCGCGTTGATCCACACGCGCCATGAAGCCGCCACCGTGCACATGGCCGATGCCTGGTCGCGCATCACAGGCGAAGTCGGCGTGGCAATGGTCACCGGCGGACCCGGCCACGCCAACGCGGTTTCCGCGCTCTATACCGCGCAGATGTCGGAGTCGCCGCTGGTCCTGCTGTCTGGCCATGCGCCGAACAGCCAGCGCGGTTTTGGCGCCTTCCAGGAAATGCGGCAGGTCGAGATGGCCGCACCCGTCACCAAGGCATCGTGGGCCTGCGCCAGCCCGGACACCGTGGCTGCCGATATCGCGCTGGCCATGCGCATCGCGGCATCCGGGCGGCCCGGCCCGGTGCACCTCAGCCTGCCCACCGATGCGCTGGAAAATGCCGTGACGCATGCCGGCGGGCCGGCCTCGATCGCCACGCCGCAGGAAGCGCCCGCGCTCGATGCGCGGACGACCTCCGACGTACTGGATTCACTGGCGGCGGCAAAGCGCCCGCTGATCCTCGCCGGTCCCGCGTGGCTCACGGCGCGCGGGCGCAGCCGCATGGCGGAACTGGAAGCGCGCACCGGCATTCCCGTCGTCGGCATGGAAAGCCCCCGTGGCAGCAACGATCCGAGCCTCGGCGCCTTCGCGCAGATGCTGGCGCAGGCTGACTGCATATTGCTGCTGGGCAAGCGCCTCGACTTCACGCTGAAGTTCGGCCAGTCTCCCGCCTTCGCGGCCGGCTGCAACTTCCTGCAGATCGATGCGGATGATGCCGAGTTGGAGCGAAGCCGCCGTGCGGCCGGTGCCCGCTTGCTGCTCGCACGGCGCGCCGATGTCGGCAGCGCCTTCGGGCAACTGACCGCCTGCGCGGCCGGGCGGGAGCGGCATCACGCATGGCTGGAGGATGTGAAGGCTGCAATCCGCCATCGTCCCGAATCATGGAAGACCGCATCGTCGACGCACGCGCTGCACCCGGTCCAGGTGTGCAGTCCCCTGCAGCCGATCCTGGACAGCCACCCGGAGGCGGTGCTGGTCTCCGACGGCGGCGAATTCGGGCAGTGGGCGCAAGCCTGCCTGCAAGCGCCGCACCGCGTCATCAACGGCCCGGCGGGCGCCATCGGCAGCGCCCTGCCGATGGCGCTGGCGGCGCGGCTGGCCAAGCCGGACGCGCCGGTCATCGCCATGATGGGCGACGGCACCACGGGCTTTCATATCGCCGAATTCGACACGGCGGTACGCTACGGGCTGCCCTTCGTCGCCGTGGTTGGCAACGACGCGCGCTGGAATGCGGAGTACCAGATCCAGCTCAACAGCTATGGCAAGGACAGGCTGGTGGGATGCGAACTGCTGCCCACGCGATACGATCAGGTCTGCGCGGCGTTTGGCGGATATGGTGAATTCGTGCAGACGCCGGAGCAGCTGTTGCCAGCGGTGCAGCGCGCCGTCGCGTCGGGCCTGCCGGCCTGCGTCAATGTGCAGATGGAAGGCGTGCCCGCGCCGGTGGTGGCACGCAAGTGAGAGACGCAGCGCGCTGGTGCCCTATCCCAGCGCGCTGCGATAAACCAGGCCGAACCCCGCAGCGATCAGGATCGTCCATACCACGCGGATGACTTTCGCCGGCGCGATGCGCCGGTGCAGCCAGCCGCCCGCGTAGTAGCCGGCAATGGCGCACGGCATCAGCAGCGCCGCCAGCGTGAAGATGGCGGCATTGGCGTACAGCCCCGCCAGCGCAAACAGTATCAGCCGCCCGAACGCCGTCAGCACGATCAGCGTGCTGGTGGTGGCCCGCAGCTGCGCGGCGTCTCGCAAGCGCCCTGCCAGGTAGATCGTGTAGAGCGGGCCGCCAGTGCCGAACATCGCGGTCAGCATGCCGCCCACTACGCCGAACGGCACCGACAGCCGCGTATCCAGCTCGCTGAAGCCGCGTTTGAACAGCAGGTTCCACGCGGAGTACAGCAACACGAACAAGCCGAGCAACAGCAGCAGCGGACGCTCCGGCGCGAACATCAGCAGCGCCAGGCCTGCAACCATGCCAATCACGACGCTCGGCAGCAGCAGCCGCAACTCACCCACATGCACATGGCTGCGGCTGCGCACGCCCAGCAGGGTCCCCGCGACAAGATCGAAGAACAGGATCATCGGCACCGCGGTGCGCAGCGGGACGATCTGTGTGAGCAGCGGCATCGCCATGATGGACGAGCCGAACCCTGTCAGCCCGAAGATCGTATAGGCCCACAGCACGATGGGCGCCAGGCAGGCGAGTTCGAGGAGCGTGAGTTGCGTCTGCGAAAGGACGGATTCGATCAGCAAAATGAGAGGGGGACTTGAGCGATGCGGGGGCGGTCCCATCATAGTGGGCAACGCCGCTCCCAGTCAACCAACTCATATATATGATTTATGGAATCAGACGGCAGTCATGAAGTGCCTGTGGCCGCAAGGTTGCACTTAGGTTTTCCCTCGGCCGATGCGCCCGAATCACCTAGGCAATGTCCGCGATTTTTCCGTGTCACGAACTGGCGATTGCACCAATTCCATGATTCGACTATAGTCGAATCATGGAAACCAATAACGCCCTCGAAGCGCTCGCCGCACTTGCTCACGCCATCCGTCTGGCCGTGTTCCGCCTGCTCGTGCAGGCAGGGCCTGAAGGCCTGCCGGCGGGCCGCATTGCTGAATTGATGGAGATGCCAGCCTCGTCGCTGTCGTTCCACCTCAAGGAATTGCACCGGGCCGGCCTGCTGGCAAGCCGTCAGGAAGGCCGGTCGATCATCTACATGGCTCAGTTCGAGACCATGAATGCCTTGCTTGCCTACCTCACCGAGAACTGCTGCGGCGGCGCGCCGTGTTCGCCGGTGTCTTCCTGTTCCGTTGCCACGGAGTCCTGACCTTGAAGCGCTTTCACGTCCACGTCAGCGTGGCCGATCTGCCCGCAAGCATCCGCTACTACACCGCGCTGTTCGACGCGGAACCGACCATCGTCAGGGACGACTATGCGAAGTGGGCGCTGGAAGACCCTCGCGTGAACTTCGCCATCTCCAATCGCACCGGGAAACTCGGCATTGACCACCTGGGTATCCAGGTGGAGACGGATGCGGAACTCGCGGAGATGCAGAAGCGGCTGGCCAATGCCGACCTGCCAATGCAATCGCAGGCCGCGACGAACTGCTGCTACGCGACCTCGAACAAGCATTGGTCTGTCGACCCGCAAGGCGTCGCGTGGGAGTCCTTCCACACGCTCGGAAGTGCGCCAACGTATGGCGAATCGCGCGATCGCAGCGCTGAAGCCGCCTGTTGCGCGCCGATCCAGTTGAACACCGCTCCGAAGCAACCTGCAGAGACCATCCGCTGCGCGCCGGAATCCGGCTGCTGCTGAGCTTTCGCTAACAACGCCTCCGCTACCGATCCTCGAACGAGGAGGCCCCTGCTCGCCCCAACGACCACTATGTCCGACAAGATCTTCAATGTCCTGGTGCTATGCACCGGCAACTCCGCCCGCAGCGTCATGGCCGAAGCGCTGTTCAATGTGCTCGGCAAAGGCCGCTTCCACGCCTACAGTGCAGGCAGCCATCCGTCGGGCACGGTGAATCCCTTTGCCATCGAACGCTGCCTGTCGATCGGCTACGACACTTCGGGCCTGCGCAGCAAGAGCTGGGACGAGTTTGCCGTACCCGGTGCGCCCAGGATGGACTTCGTCATTACCGTCTGCGACCAGGCCGCCGGCGAGGTCTGCCCGGTCTGGCCTGGCACGCCCATCACGGCGCATTGGGGCTTCCTGGATCCCGCAGCCATTCAGGGCTCCGACGAAGAGAAGCGCAAGGTGTTCGACCAGGTGTTCCGCCAGATCCTGAATCGCGTGCGCCAGTTCGTGAACCTGCCATTGCACGTGCTGGACCGCAACGCCATCCAGAAGGGAATGCGCGCCATCGGCGAACAACCCGTGGAGTCAGGGGAATGAGCACGGCGCAACGGACGGCCGGGGCAAGGCAACCCAGTGCCATCGGCTTCTTTGAGCGCTACCTGACCGTCTGGGTTGCGCTCTGTATCGTTGCCGGCATCCTGCTCGGCCAATGGTTGCCAGCGGTGTTCCATGCGATCGGCGCCATGGAAGTGGCGCAGGTGAACCTGCCGGTGGGCATGCTGATCTGGATCATGATCATCCCCATGCTGATCAAGATCGATTTCGGCGCGATGGGCCAGGTTGCGGGCCACTGGCGCGGTATCGGCGTGACGCTCTTCGTGAACTGGCTCGTGAAGCCATTCTCGATGGCTTGGCTGGGGTGGATCTTCGTGCGCCATCTTTTCGCGGCATGGCTGCCGGCCGACCAGCTCGACAGCTACATAGCCGGCCTGATTCTGCTGGCCGCGGCGCCTTGTACCGCGATGGTTTTCGTCTGGTCGCAGCTCTGCAAGGGCGATCCGTATTTCACGCTGTCGCAGGTGGCGCTCAACGACGCGATCATGGTCGTGGCCTTCGCGCCTGTCGTCGGCCTGCTGCTGGGCCTTTCTTCGATCACCGTCCCGTGGGATACGCTCATCGCCTCGGTCGGGCTCTACATCGTCATTCCGGTGCTGATCGCGCAGGTCATCCGCAAGGCGCTGCTGGCCCGCGGCGAAGCCACATACAAGCGCGTTGTCAGCGCATTGGGCCCCTATTCGATCACCGCACTGCTCGCCACGCTCGTGCTGCTCTTCGGCTTCCAGGGCAATGCAATCGTCGAGCAGCCCCTGATCATTCTGTTGCTGGCCGTGCCAATCCTGATCCAGGTACTGCTGAACTCCGGCCTGGCCTACCTGCTGAACCGCAAGCTCGGCGTAGCCCACTGCGTGGCGGGCCCATCGGCACTGATCGGCGCAAGCAACTTCTTCGAACTGGCCGTGGCTACCGCCATCGGCATCTTCGGCTTTCAATCCGGCGCGGCGCTCGCCACCGTCGTGGGCGTGCTGATCGAAGTGCCCGTGATGCTCTTCGTTGTGGGCGTGGTCAACCGCTCGCAGCGCTGGTACGAATCGCATTGAGGAACCAACATGTCCGTCACCATCTATCACAACCCTGCGTGTGGCACGTCGCGCAACACTCTGGCCATGATCCGCAATGCGGGCATCGAGCCGATCGTCATCGAGTACCTGAACACGCCACCGGACCGGCAGACGTTGCAGGCGATGATCCGCGATGCTGGCCTTACCGTGCGCGAAGCCATCCGCGAGAAGGGCACGCCCTACGCCGAACTGGGTCTCTGCGATCCGGCGCTGACCGATGACCAGTTGCTCGATGCCATGCTGGCCCATCCTATCCTGATTAACCGGCCCTTCGTCGTCACGGAGCTTGGCGCGCGGCTGTGCCGGCCGTCGGAAGTCGTGATCGACATCTTGTCCTCGCCTCAGCAAGGCGCGTTCTCCAAGGAGGACGGTGAGGTCGTGATCGATGCGCAAGGACGGAAGGTCCAATGAGCACGAACTTGCCCAACATCGAGTCCGCTGTACTCGACACTCCTGACCCGCACAAGCTGGAGCCCGCACGCATCAGCACCCATCCGCCCCGGATCCTGCTGCTCTACGGTTCGCTGCGCGAGACGTCGTACAGCCGCCTGCTCATGCAGGAAGCCGAACGGATTCTGCAGCATTTTGGCGCGGAGACCCGCGTGTTCGACCCACATCGCCTGCCCATGGCCGACAGCGTGCCGGCGGATCATCCGAAGGTAGTCGAACTGCGCAAGCTCTCGGAGTGGTCGGAGGGGCAGGTGTGGTGCAGTCCCGAACGCCACGGCACGCTGACTGCCGTCTTCAAGAACCAGATTGACTGGCTGCCGCTGGAGATGGGCGGGATTCGGCCCACACAGGGGCGTACGCTGGCGGTGATGCAGGTCTGCGGCGGCTCGCAGTCGTTCAACGCCGTCAACGCGCTGCGCGTGCTGGGGCGCTGGATGCGTATGGTGACGATCCCGAACCAGTCTTCTGTCGCCAAGGCGTACCAGGAATTCGACGCCAACGGCCGCATGAAACCGTCCTCCTACTACGACCGCCTGGTCGATGTGATGGAGGAACTCTACAAGTTCACGCTGCTGGTTCGCGATCGCAGCGACTACCTGACGGACCGGTACAGCGAGCGCAAGGAAGCGGCGCCGGCAATGAATCACGTGAAGGACGCTCAGGTCGGCGATACCGATAGTGGCGAAGTCGAGTAACCATCTACCCCGGCCGCGCCGCCGTTGCTGACCACCTTCCGGTACGCCAGCCACATGTTGCCCTTCTCGACCACCTCCTCCATCAGCGATGGCGGCTGCGCTTTCGTTTGCCCGACAGCCGCCGTGCCAGCCTCCGCACCCCCATCGGCCCCAGGCGGGTTCCTCCCGCCTTCCTCCGCTGTGGGCTGCACTCGTTCGTGCATTTGGGCTTCGTCGGTAAGCATCGAGGTCTGCCGTCCTAATCGCGCTCGTTCGTGTTCGGCCCTTCAGCGGCAAAACCGCCCGCCTACTATGGCCTCTGCTGACCTCTGCACCGCCATCCCGACGCCTCTCGACGCCTCTCGACGCCTCTCGACGTCGGTAGCACCGTGGCAGCGGTACAGATCTCCCCCGGTATGACGCACCCACCTTCACGCTAATGCCGTTGGATATACGCCGCATCGTTCCGTGCAAGTACCGGGCTTTGGCTCTTTGGGCCGCCTCACCCCAATGCGTCGCCTCGTATCCGCTTCCTGTTCGTCAGGCCAGCGCTTTGCTTCCGGCTTCCTTCAGACTCCCGGTCGCCCGGGAAACCCTTGCCTTCCGCTAACACTTCCCCGTGCCGGGTGTGCAGGGGACTTTCACCTCCAAGTAAGTGCGCCCTGCCGGGCGCACCCAGAAGAAAAAAGCCGGCTCTCGCCGGCCTTTCCTCCACACACCAGGTGGATTTGGGACAGAACTCGCGGTTCGACGGCAGAATTCGTCCAGTTTGAGTCTTTCGACCCGAGACGCGATATGGCCGGACTGCCCCGCAAGCTGTCACCCGACATGAGGGGGAACCCCTGTCCGCGGCCACGCTGAAAGGACGGCCGCGGCACGCGGCGCCCCCACACTGCCTGCTGCCGCCCGCTCGATGCCGCACACGAGGTCCGCCGCCTTCTCCCCAATCATGATGGCGGTCGCGTTGGTGTTGCCGCCGATCAGCGTCGGCATGATCGAGGCATCCGCCACACGAAGGCCTTCCACCCCGCGCACGCGCAGTTGCGGGTCGACCACGGAGACGCTATCGCTGCCCATGCGGCATGTGCCGACCGGATGGAAGATGATGTCGGTCTTTGCGCGGATGAACGCTCGCGCCGCCTCGTCATCGCTGCCGTCGAACCGCAGTCCGCCGTAGTTGTGCGGCTTCGGGCCGAGGCGCGCCAGCGGCGGCTGGTCAAGGATGCGCCGGACGATGCCCAGCCCGGCGAGCATGGTGTCCACGTCACGCGGATCGGCCAGCAGGTTCTGGTCGATGCGGGGAGCCACGCGCGCGTCGGCGGATGCCAGCAGGACCTGCCCCCGGCTGTACGGCCGCAGCACGCAGACGTGCAGGCTGTAGCCGTGCGCGCTGCGAGCCGCGGGATCGCTGAGCGCGGTGGAGAAATGCAGTTGCACATCGGGCTCCGCCAGCGATGGGTCGGTCTTCACGAAGCCGCCGGTCTCGGCAATGTTCGAAGCGAACATGCCGAAGCGGTCGCGCCTGTAGCGCCGCCATTCGCCGTACAACCGGATCGCGCCACGCAGGCTGAAGGCGTACAGGTCGGTGCTGGCCACGCGCTGCTGTAATTTCAGGTTCGGGTGCTCCTGCAGGTTCCGGCCCACGTCCGGGGCGTCGTGCACGACGGGAATGCCGTGCGCCTTCAGGTGCGCGGCCGGTCCCACGCCCGATGTCATCAGCAACTGGGGTGAACCGAACGTCCCGCCACTGAGGATGATTTCGCGCCGCGCATGTAGCGTGAGCTGCTGGCCATCGCGCTCGATCACCACCCCGACCGCGCGCTTGTCCTCGAAGACGATGCGCAGCGCCTGCGAGCCGATCAGCACGTCGAGGTTGTGACGGCCGCCATTGATGGACTCGCGCTTGCCCTGGTGCAGGTACGCTCGCGCGGCATTCCATCGCTCGCCATCGCGCTGGGTGCGCTGGTAGAAGCCCACCCCTTCCTGGTCGGCGCCATTGAAATCGTGGTTGTAGCGCAGTCCGGCACATTGGGCCGCTTGCAGGAACCGGCGGTCGAAGGGGTTGGTCGAGCGCGTATCCGCCACGTCGAGCGGCCCCTGTCCGCCGTGCCACGCGTCCTCGGCCTTTCCGCCCAGCCGCTCATTGCGTTCCGACCGCTTGAAATACGGCAGCACGTCGTTCCAGCCCCAGCCGTCGCATCCGGCCGCGGCCCAGCGCTCATAGTCCGACGGCGTGCCGCGGATGTAGATCATGCCGTTGATCGACGAACTGCCGCCCAGCCCCCGGCCGCGTGGCTGGTAGCCGATGCGGCCGTCGAGCGCCGGCTGCGGCTCGGTGGCATAGCCGTAGTTGTACGGCCCGGCCCTCGGCACCGTCGACGCGATGCCGATGGGAATCGTGATAGCCGGACTGAAGTCGTGCCCGCCTGCTTCCAGCAGGGCCACGGTGCCGGCATCGCTGTCGGCCAGCCGTGCGGCCACTGCACAACCGGCCGAGCCGGCCCCGATGACGATGAAGTCGTATTGCTGTTGCATGTGCCTGCGTCCTGAACTCGTAGCGAAGGCCATTCTGCGTGATTCGCCGCCGCGCGGGCAACAGGCGGCGCGGGTGGCTAGGACAAACCATGAGTGGGTCGGAACTTATCCGATCTCTATGCAGAGGCGCCGAGACGAGAACACGACGCCCCGATCACAATCGACGCGTCGTTCCTTCCAGTGGCAGTGCCGCACATTCATGCCCGAACAGCCGGCTTTGGATATCGCTGTTCAGCATGCCGTCGGCATGCACCCGCTGCAGGATCGCAATCAGGGCATCCACGCCGGCCTTGGGGGTCCATTGCTGGCGCACCGCACAGACGATGCCCGCGGTGGCGGGTGCTTCGATGGCCTTCACGACGGCGAAGCGTGACAGGAAGTAATCCGTTGCCGTGAGTTCGAGGTCGACAAAGCCGAAGGCGTCGGTGTTCTCGATGACTTTGCATTGCAGCGAGAAATTCTCGATCCTGTGGACGCGGCTTGGCTCCGCGTGTCCGTAGATTTTGCTGATCATGGGATAGAGCGACAAGTCCCATATCGGGCTTGGCAGCACCATGTCGTAACGTGCGACATCCGCCGCGACTGGCGCTCTGATGCCGAGCAGCGGGTGACCGCGTCTCACGAAGATCGCGGCGGAAAGGGTGGCGATGTACTCGAGCCTGAAGCGCGCCTTGTCCGAGAACGTGGATTCGAGACCGATGGCGACATCGATATCGCCCTGGTCGAGCAGTTGCACGCCACGTTCCTTCGTTCCCGACGTGATGTCCAGCAGGAGCCGCGGATGACGCTGCACCAGGACTTCGAGCGGCCTGGCAAGCATCCACTCGAACGTTGTCGGGAAAATCCCGATGCGCAGGCTGCCGCTGAACGGATCGGTGCGGCTCGTCCCGCCCAACAGCTCGTCGGTGTCAGCCAGCAGACGCGAAGCCTGTTCGAGAAAGGCGCGTCCTTCGCTGGTTGGCACCACGCCCCGCGAGGTGCGCAGAAAAATCGGAAAACCGATACGCCGTTCCAGGTCGGCAACGCTCTTGGTGACCGCCGACTGCGTCACATTTGTTGCTTCCGCCGCCTTCGAAAAGGAGCCGAACCTGCCCACGGCAACGGCCTGTTTCAGACGAGCATCCATTCCTGTCACTCCCACGTGCTGCGCGGATATCGGTGGGGGTGATTCTGCCACGGACGGCGGCGGCCCGCCTCTGGGGCCGAGATCCGTCAGGTATGCCTGGCGGGAATGCGACGGAATAAGTTGAATTGGACAGGCCCGACACGCGGATGCGAGCATAAAGAAACTGAAGGGCGTGCCAGGACCCGCGTTGGGAGCCGGTCGAAAAGAATGAAGGAGACAGAGGAATGGACAACTACGATGCCATCGTGGTGGGCGCCGGATTTTCCGGCCTGTACATGCTGCACCGCCTGCGCGAAGCAGGCTTGTCGGCCCGTGTGTACGAGGTCGGCGACAACGTGGGGGGCGTCTGGTACTGGAACCGCTATCCGGGCGCGCGGTGCGATGTCGAAAGCATCTATTACAACTTCACCTTCTCGAAGGAACTGCTCCAGGAGTGGACCTGGACGAGCCGCTATGCGGAGCAACCCGAGATTCTCGCCTACCTGAATCACGTGGCGGACCGGTTCGACCTGCGCCGCGACATCCAGTTCGACACGCGTGTCGTCTCGGCGCATTACATCGAAGCGGCCGGCAAATGGCGCGTGGAGACCAACGATGGCCGCGTGGCTATGGCCAAGTACTTCATTTCCGGCGTGGGCTGCCTGTCGACGTCGAGCACGCCCCGCTTCGAGGGACTCGATACCTTTGGCGGCGAGCAATATCACACGGGAACATGGCCGCACGAGCCGGTGAGCTTCGAAGGCAAGCGGGTCGGCGTGATCGGCACCGGATCGAGCGGCGTGCAGGCGATTCCGCAGGTCGCCCGCCAGGCGGCGCATCTGTACGTGTTCCAGCGCACGGCGCAATACAGCACGCCCGCCGCCAATCGTCCTTACGACCGTGAGTATGTCGAGGGGATCAAGGCGAACTATCCGGCCATCAGAGAACAGGTCCTGAAGTCCTGGGGAGGCACGACGACGCGGCCGCGGGGCGATCGTTGCGCATTCGAGGATACCGAAGCGGAGCGGAGGAATCGCTACGAGCAGGCGTGGAAGGAAGGCGGATGGATGCATGGCCTGTACAAGGACCTCGTCACCGATCCGCGCGCCAACGAAACCGTGGGCGAGTTCATCCGCGGCAAGATCCGCGAGATCGTGAAAGCCCCTGAGATCGCCGCAAAGCTCGCGCCGACGTACCTGTATGGCGTGAAGCGCCCCGTCATGGATACCGGGTACTTCGAGACCTACAATCGCGATAACGTGACGCTGGTGGACGTCAAGGCCGACCCCATCGTGAAGATCACCCCCACTGGCCTGCGCACCCGCGACGCGGACTATCCGCTCGATGCGATCATCTTCGCCACCGGTTACGACGCCATGACCGGGGCGCTGTTCAGGATCGACATCCGGGGCAAGGACGGCGTCAGCCTGCGTGACAAGTGGAGCAACGGCGAACGCATCCGGACCTACCTGGGCCTGGCCACCGCCGGGTTCCCCAACATGTTCACGATCACCGGGCCGGAAAGTCCGTCTGTGCTGTCCAACATGGTCTGGTCGATCGAACAGCACGTCGAGTGGATCGATGCCTGCATCCGCCATATGGAAGTGAACCGGATCGCCGTCATCGAGGCGAAGCCGCAAGCGGAAGAAGCCTGGAGCCGGCATTGCCATGAAGTCGCGGATGCAACGCTCTTCCCGAAGGGCGACTCCTGGTACAACGGCTCGAACGTCGAAGGCAAGAAGATGAGCTTTCCCATTTACCTGGCAGGCATCAGCGTCTATCGGGAGATCTGCGATCGTGTCGCGGCGAACGGCTACGACGGCTTCCAGCAAGCCTGAGCGCCTCCCATAGAAGCCGGCGCACCAGACAGCCGGCAAGACAAGTCATCCGGAGACAGACAAACATGGCGCTCGACGAGCAGGCCCGCTACATCCTTGACATGATCGCGTCGGCAGGCAAGCCGCCGTTGCACACGTGCACCCCGGAGCAGGCTCGGCAGTCCTTCGACTTTCACCCGCTGGCCGGCCAGCCGGAAGCGGTCGCACACGTTGAGGACGCGATGATCGCCGGTCCCGCGGGCGACATCCGGGTTCGCATCTACACGCCGCATGGGGACGGTCCTTTTCCAGCGCTTGTGTACTTCCACGGTGGCGGCTGGGTCGTGGGCGATCTCGACACGGTCGACGTGCCGTGCCGTCGCATTGCCAGCCGCGCGGGTTGCCTGGTAGTGTCGGTCGACTACCGGCTCGCGCCGGAGCACCGGTTTCCGGCCGCCGCCGACGACGCCTATGTCGCGTTCCGCTGGCTCGCAGCAAATGCGCGCGAGCAGCACACCGATCCCTCGCGCATCGCGGTGGGTGGCGACAGCGCCGGGGGCAACCTCGCGGCAGTCGTGGCCCTGATGGCGCGTGACCGCGGCGGGCCGCAGCCCTGTTTCCAGTTGCTGCTCTATCCGGTGACCGATGGCGCGCAGGATACCGCGTCATACCAGGACAACGCGGACGGCTACCTGCTCACGCGCGAGAGCATGACCTGGTTCTGGAACCACTACATGGGCGACGCGGACCGGACTCATCCCTATGCCTCGCCCATGCGGGCGGCCGACCATCGCGGCTTGCCACCCGCCTTTGTGGTCACGGCGGAATTCGATCCGCTGCGTGACGAGGGCGAGGCCTATGCGCACCGCCTGGCGGCAGCCGGCACCCCGGTCGAATGCAGGCGGTATGACGGGACCATTCACGGCTTCTGCTGGATGCCCGGCGTGCTCGACAAGGGCCGGCAGGCGCTGGACGACGCGGCAGCGGCGCTCGGTGCCGCGTTCCTGAACGGCGTTCGCCCGCATGGCATCGCGAACCCCACAACCATGGACGAGGAGGCGTGATATGCGATTGGACGGAAAGGTAGCGATTATTACGGGCGCCGCGGCAGGCATCGGACGCGCGACGGCGCTTCGCTTCGCACAGGAAGGCGCGAGCGTCGTGGTCACCGACATCAACCGCGACGGGGCGAGCGAAGCTGCCGCCGCGATCACGGCAGCCGGAGGCCGCGCCGTCGCGCTGTGTCACGACGTCAGCAGTGAATCACAATGGACGGAAGTGGCGGGCGCCGCGGTCGAGGCATTCGGCACCGTGGACGTGCTCTTCAACAATGCGGGCATCTTTGTCCTCAAGCCCCTGGCCGACACTACGCTCGGCGAGTGGGAGCGGCTGATGTCAATCAACGTCACCAGCGTGTTCCTCGGCATGAAGCACGTCATGCCGCTGATGGCCCACGCGGGCAAGGGCTCGGTCATCAACGCGTCTTCCGTTGCCGGGCTGGTCGGCTCGGCGCGGTCAACGATGTACAGCGCCAGCAAGGGCGCCGTGCGAGCCATGACCAAGGGCGCCGCGATGGAGTATGCCGCCCGGGGCGTAAGGGTCAATTCGATCCATCCGGGATTGGTGGATACCGCCATGGCCGACTACGCATCGGGCACCACGGGACGCAGCAAGCAGGCGCTCGGCCAGGCCGCGTGTCCGATGGGTCGCCTTGGCACTGTCGGAGACGTCAGCAGCCTCGTCCTGTTCCTCGCCTCGGATGAGTCGTCGTATATGAACGGCGCCGAGCTGGTACTCGACGGCGGCTTCACGGCGGCCTAGACAGAATGTATTGACCTGCCGCACCTCAAGCGGCGTGGATTAGGCTTGAGGTGGGTTAAACCAGAGGCCCAGAGCCACAATTGAGGGGGCAGGTCATGGACAAGTTTAGCAAGTACGTGGGCT
>Ga0255338_1004068_pt1 | contig 15974 bp, 11 predicted proteins | sample MeOH1_35cm_T4_19_FD_203715 | JGI IMG/M metagenome (GOLD analysis project Ga0255338, IMG submission 203715) | Sandy soil microbial communities from University of British Columbia, Vancouver, Canada - MeOH1_35cm_T4_195 | ecosystem: Engineered > Artificial ecosystem > Sand microcosm > Unclassified ...
AGGTCGGCGTGCCGACCCGCGTGCAGAGCGCCGTCGAGATCAACAAGCTCTCCGAGCCCTACATCCGCCGCAAGGCGATCCGCCACTTCGAGAAGGGCCGCGTCGTCATCTTCGCGGGCGGCACCGGGAACCCGTATTTCACGACCGACACCGCCGCGGCGCTGCGCGCCGTCGAGATCGAGGCCGAGGTGGTCCTGAAGGCCACCAAGGTGGACGGCGTCTACACCGCCGACCCGAAGAAGGACAAGAGCGCCAAGAAGTTCGACAAGCTCACTTTCATGGACAGCATCAAGCAGCGCCTCAAGGTCATGGACACCACGGCCCTGACGCTCTGCATGGAGAACCAGATGCCCGTCGTCGTCTTCGACCTCGCGGTGAAGGGTAACATCGCCCGCGCGGTCGCCGGCCAGAAGGTCGGCACCCTCATCACCACGGAGTAAGATATGGCCACCGAAGCCGCCGTCGCCGTGCTCGCGCAGATGGAAGCCGCGATGAAGGACCGCATGGCCCGCATGCAGAAGGAGATGTCGGTCATGCGCACCGGCCGCGCGAACCCGATGATGCTCGAGTCGGTCAAGGTCGAGGCCTACGGGTCCCTCGTCCCCCTCAAGCAGGTCGCCGCCGTCTCGGTCCCCGAGGCCCGCACCCTCGAGATCCGCCCCTGGGATCCTTCTACGCTTCAAGACATTGAAAAGGCCCTCCAGAAGGCCGACGTCGGGGCGATGCCCCAGAACGACGGCAAGATGCTCCGCATCTCCCTGCCGATGATGACCGAGGACCGCCGCAAGGACCTCGTCAAGATGGTCAAGAAGCTCGGCGAGGAGTTCAAGGTCGGCGTGCGCAACGACCGCCAGGACGGCCTCAACAAGCTCAAGAAGTCCTTCCAGTCCAAGGAGATCACGGAAGACGATCTCCGCGGCCTCGAGCAGAAGGTCCAGAAGCTCACCGACTCCTTCACGAAGCAGATCGACGACTCCGTCGTGATGAAGGAGAAGGAAATCACCACGATCTAGGCGCATGGCCCTGGATCCCGCGAAGCTCCCCCGCCACGTCGCCGTCATCATGGACGGCAACGGCCGCTGGGCGGCGAAGCGGGGCCTGCCGCGCGTCGCCGGGCACAAGGCCGGCGTGGACTCCGTCCGCGCCATCGTCCGCGCCGCGGGCGAACTGGGCATCGAGACTTTGACCCTCTACTCCTTCTCGACGGAGAATTGGCTCCGTCCCAAGGAAGAGGTCGGCGAGCTCATGAAGCTCCTGTCGTGGGCCCTCAACAAGGAGGCGCTCGAACTCGACAAGAACAACGTCCGCCTCTCCGCCATCGGCCGCCTCGAGGCCCTGCCCGCCGGCGTGCGCAAGGAGCTCGAGGGCGCCATCGTCCGCCTCCAGCACAACGACGGCCTCAACCTCGTCCTCGCCCTCAACTACGGCGGCCGCCAGGAGATCCTCGACGCGGCGAACCGCGCCCTCGCCGCGGGCGCCAAGACCTTGGAGGAGGACGACATCGCGGAGAACCTCTATACGGCGGATTTGCCGGAACTCGATCTCATGATCAGGACTTCCGGCGAGATGCGCATCTCCAACTTCCTCCTGTGGCAGGCGGCCTACGCCGAGATCCACGTGACGCCCGTGCTCTGGCCCGACTTCCGCAAGGAGCACCTCGTCGCCGCCCTCGAGGACTACCAGAAGCGCGAGCGCCGCTTCGGCGGGCTCTCGGCCAAGCCGTAGCCGCCCTCGGGATTTTGTAGAATCATTCAATGCTTCTTCCGCGCGTCCTGACGGCCCTCGTCGGGATCCCCCTGATGCTGTACCTGGTCCACGCCGGCGGCGCGGCCTACGGGCTCTTCGTCGTCGCGATCTCGGCCCTGTGCTGCTACGAGTACGCGCTGATGCTGCGCCTCGGCGGGCGCCCGGTGCAGTTCGTCCTGACGGTGGTCCTCGGCGCCGCCCTGGCCGCCTGCGCGGCCCTCGGCGGCCCCCTCTCCGTCGTGCTCGCGACGGGCGCGGCCCTCGTCGTCCTCCTCGAGATGGCCGCCAAGACCCACTCCCTCGACCGCGTCGCGCTCACCTTGTTCGGCGCCCTGTTCGCGGGCTGGATGCCCGCCCATCTCGCCCTGATCCGCGGCCTGCGCCCTCACGGGGAGGGCTACGCCTTCCTGACCTTCGCCGCCGTCTGGGCCATGGACACGGCCGCCTACGCCGCGGGACGCGGCTTCGGCCGCCACTCCCTGGCCCCGACCCTGTCCCCCAAGAAGACCTGGGAGGGCGCCGCCGCCGGCTTCGCCGCCGCGATCGTCGTCAGCCTCGCCTTCCAGAAGCTCATGCTCCACGAGTCCCTGTCCCCCCTCATGGCCGTCGTCATCGGCGTGGTCATCGGCACGATGGGACAGCTCTCGGACCTCGCCGAGTCCATGGTCAAGCGCGAGGCCGGCGTGAAGGACTCCGGCTCGCTCCTGCCCGGCCACGGCGGCGTGTTCGACCGCTTCGACTCCTACATCCTCTGCGCCCCCGCGGTCTATTACGCGCTGACTTTGAGATGAAACGCATCGCGATCCTCGGCTCCACCGGTTCCATAGGAGTGAATGCTCTTAATGTGATCCGCGAGATGCCCGAGATGCTCTCCGTCTTCGGACTGTCCGCCCACTCCAACTCCGCGCTCGTCGCCGAGCAGGCCCGGGAGTTCGGCGCGTCCGCCGTCTCGATGTTCGACCCCAAGGCGGGCGCCGACCTCAAGACCCGCCTCAACGGCAAGGCCAAGCACCTCGCCCCCGGCGTCGAGGGCCTGTGCGACCTCGCCTCGCATCCCGACGTCGACGTCGTGCTCACCTCCGTCGTCGGCGGCGTCGGCTTCGCCCCCCTGCTCGCGGCCATCCGCGCGGGCAAGATCATCGCGCTCGCCAACAAGGAGCCGATGGTGATGGCGGGCGCGCAGTTCATGCGCGAGGCGGAGCGCTGGAACGCCAAGATCGTGCCCGTCGACTCGGAGCCCTCGGCCATCTTCCAGTGCGTGCAGGGCCTCAACCCGGACCCGCGCGCGGCCGCTCCGCTCAAGACCATCAAGCGCGTCATCCTCACCGCGTCCGGCGGGGCCTTCGCCAAGCACACCGGCGACCTCTCCGAGGTCACGCCCGCCATGGCGCTCAAGCACCCGACGTGGAAGATGGGCAAGAAGATCACCGTCGACTGCGCGACGCTCATGAACAAGGGCTTCGAGATGATCGAGATCATGAATCTGTTCGGTCTACGGAGAGATCAAGTCGAGATCGTCATCCATCCCCAGTCCATCTTCCACTCGGGCGTGGAATTCTCCGACGGGTCCGTTCTGGCCCAGATGGGAGTGCCCGACATGAAATTGCCCATTCAATACGGCATGACCTATCCCCAGCGGGGAAATCGCGTCGTCGAGCCCCTCGACCTGGTCAAGGCCGGCACCCTCGAGTTCCGCGCCCCCGATTTCTCCCGCTTCCCCTGCCTGGCCCTCGCGCGCGAGGCGGCCCAGAAGGGCGGCGGCATGCCGGCCGTGCTCAACGCGGCCGACGAGATCGCCGTCGAGGCCTTCATCGCCGGCCGCATCAAGTTCACCGACATACCCCGCGTCATCGAGAAGACGATGGCCGCGTACGCGCCGGACGGCGGGCTCCCGGGCTTTCAAGAGATCGTCGAAGTCGATGCCTGGGCGCGAGCCAAGGCCGAGGAAAACTGCAAATGAACTCATTCCTGTCGATCCTGTACACCGTCGGAGCGAACGCCTTCGCGCTCGGCCTCGTCATCGTCCTGCACGAGTCCGGCCACTTCTTCGCCTGCCGCCGCCTCGGCGTGCGCGTCGAGAAGTTCGCCTTCGGCTTCGGCCCCGAGCTGCTCGGCTTCACGGACAGCATCGGCACCCGCTTCTCCCTGTGCGCGATCCCGTTCGGCGGCTTCGTCAAGCCGGCCGGCGAGGACCCCACCGTCGAGGGCGCGGAGACGCCGAAGGCCGACGAGTACTTCGGCCAGAACTGGGCCCGACGCCTGGTCATCGTCTACGCCGGCCCGGCGATGAACTACGTCCTCGCCTTCGCGCTGTACACCGGCCTGATCTGGGGCAAGGGCATGCCCGAGGCCTCCAAGGAGCCCGTCATCGGCAACATGATGGTGGGCTTCCCCGCCGACAAGGCCGGCATCCAGATCGGCGACAAGGTCACCGCCTTCGGCGGCCGCGCCCTGACCGGCTGGGAGGACCTGGCGAGCTCGATCCATCTCTCGGCCGAGAAGGAGATCACCCTGTCCGTCGTGCGCGACGGCAAGCCGCTCGAGATCAAGGTCGTGCCCAAGAAGGACGAGTCCGGCACGCGCGGCGTGATCGGCATCATGCCGAAGGCCGAGTACAAAGCCGTCGGCCCCTTCGCCGCGGGCCGCGAGGCCCTGCGGCTGTGCTGGACGCAGAGCAAGCAGACGGTGACCGTCATCGCCGGCAAGCTCTGGAAGCGCGAGCGCCCCGACCTCGCCGGTCCGGTCGGCATCTTCCAGATGGTCTCCCGCGCCTCCCGCGCCGGCTGGGAGGAGTTCGTGTTCCTCATCGGATTCATATCGGTGGCCATCGGCTTCTTCAACCTCCTCCCCCTCCCGCTCCTCGACGGCGGCCACGCGATGTTCTACTGGTGGGAGGGCCTGCGCGGCAAGCGCGCCTCCGTCGCCGTCATGGAGAAGGCCAACACCCTCGGCATCGCCTTCCTGATGTCCCTCCTCGTGTTCGCGACTTATAACGACGTCCTCCGCATCCGCACCGAACGCGCCAACAAAGCCGAAAAAGCCGTCGAGCTCAAGAAATAGGACACCGGGGTCAGGCACGCAAATTCGTCGATTACTTTCTGAGAATTCAACGAATTTGCGTGCCTGACCCCAACCACAACGAATTTGCGTGCCTGACCCCAACCACATCCAACCCATGAAACTATCGAAATACCTTCTTCCCACCCTTCGTGAGGCGCCGTCGGACGCGGACAACGTGTCGGCGCAGCTGATGCAGCGCGCGGGCATGATCCGCAAGGTCGCGTCGGGCATCTACGACTGGCTGCCGCTCGGGCTGCGCGTGCTGCGCAAGGTGGAGCGGATCGTGCGCGCGGAGATGGACGGGATCGGCGGCATGGAGGTCGATCTCCCCGTCATCCAGCCGAAGGCCCTCTGGGAAGAGACCGGCCGCTGGCCCGTCTACGGCAAGGAGCTGCTGCGCATCAAGGACCGCAAGGACGCGGAGTTCTGCTTCGCCCCGACCGCCGAGGAGGTCGTCACCGACCTCGTGCGCCGCGAGGTCCGCTCCTGGCGGCAGCTGCCGACGATGCTCTACCAGATCGGCCGCAAGTTCCGCGACGAGATCCGTCCCCGCTTCGGCGTGATGCGCGCCCGCGAGTTCATCATGAAGGACGCCTACTCCTTCCACGCCGACGAGGCGGACGCGAACGCGTACTACAAGACCATCTACGAGGCCTACAAGCGCGTGTTCGTGCGCTGCGGGCTCAAGTTCAAGCCCGTCCTGGCGCAGGCCGGGGCGATCGGCGGGTCCTTCTCCCACGAGTTCATGGTGCTCGCCGAGACCGGCGAGGAGACCATCGTCTCCTGCATGAAGTGCGACTACGGCGCGAACATCGAGCGCGCCGAGGTCAAGGACGCCGCGGTCGCGCCGAGCGCCACCGCCTTCAAGCCCCTCGCGGAGTTCGACACCCAGGGCAAGACGACCGTCGCCGACGTGGCGGCCCTCGTCGGGCGCCCCCTCACCGATTTCCTGAAGACGCAGCTGTACATGATCGACGGCAAGGTCCCGGTGATCGCCCTCATGCGCGGCGACCACGAGCTGCACGAGGCCAAGCTGGCCGCCGCCGTCGGCGCGCCGAACCTGTACCGCGCGACGCCCGCCCAGTACGAGGCCGTCATGGGCTGCAAGGTCGGCTTCGGCGGCCCCCAGGGGCACGACGGCGTCGCCATCTACTGCGACTTCGCGGCGCGCGGCGTGCTCAACGGCGTGACGGGCGCCAACAAGGATGGGCTCCACTCCGACAACTTCAACATCGGCCGCGACCTGCCCGCGATCAAGGGCTTCTTCGATTTGCGCTCGGCGACTTTGCAGGACCCGTGTCCCCTGTGCGGCGGCGTGACCGAGTTCTTCAAGGGCATCGAGGTCGGCCACACCTTCAAGCTCGGCACCAAGTACTCGAAGTCGATGAAGGCCGAGTACCTGGACAAGGCGCAGAAGCCCCAGGTCATGGTCATGGGCTGCTACGGCATCGGCGTCTCGCGCGTGGTCGCCGCCGCCATCGAGCAGGGGCACGACAAGGACGGCATCGTCTGGCCTTCCGAGATCGCCCCCTTCCAGTGCGCGGTCGTCGTCATCGACGAGAACGACGACGCGCGCGTGCGCCCCGCCGTGGACAAGCTCGTCAAGGAGCTAGAGGCCAAGGGCCTCGACGTCCTCGAGGACGACCGCGACGGCAAGCCCGGCGTGAAGTTCAAGGACATCGACCTGATCGGCATCCCGCACCGCTTCGTGATCTCCAAGCGCATGCTCGACGCGGGCCACGTCGAGTACAAGAGGCGCGGCGACGCGGCGGCGGCGAACTGGTCCCTCGACGAGGCGGCCGACAAGCTCTCGGCGATGCTGAGCGGCTCCGTCGCGGCCGCGGCCTAGGTTTTCTTCGGCGTCCAGGCGGAGCCGAGCATCTCGGGCGTGTAGCCGGGAGGCACCGTGCCCGCGGTCGCGAAGCGGTACAGCACGCACAGGTAGATCTGCCCCGCGACGCCGAGCGCGTAGGTGAAGGCGAACGCGAAGGCGAGCCAGGCCAGCAGGCCCGCGACGAAGGGCGCGAAGGACTGGGACGCCCAGCCCGCCCAGGCGCCGAGGCCGCCGACGACGAACAGGCTCGTCACGACGATGACGCCGCCGATCTGCAGACCCGCGTAGCCGGCCAGGGCCTCCCCCCACGCCTTGCGGATCACGCCGGCGGAGAGCTTGACGGCCTCGATCGGGTTCTCCGCGCGCTCGTCGAGCACGAGGACGGGGATGACGAACACGGACGCCACGCTCCAGGCCGTGCCGATGAGACGGACGACCCAGCGCCCGAAGAAGCCGAAGCGCTCCTCGAGGGCCTTGATCAGCAGGCCGACGACGCCCGCGAACAAGGTCCACATCAGGATCGGCTTGAGCCTCGTCAGGGCGAACTGGATGCCCTCGGTGACCGAGACGGGGTTGCCGTCGAGCGCGTCGAATATCTCGTGGACGAAGGCCACGTTGAAGAAGGTGGCCAGGAACATGGACAGGAAGTAGGCCAGCGCGAAGTAGGCGAGCGCCTGCTTCGACAGGGCGTAATGCTGCTTGCGGCCCTTCATCAGGTCGACCGCGTCGGGCTCGCTGGCGACGACGAGGCGGGAGCCGACCTCCGCCCAGTGCTCCGCCGTCCGGTAGCCGTGCTGGGACGGCTGGAACACGATCGGGGTCAGGAACAGGGCGCCGATGACGCAGGTGAGCGCCGCCGTCGCGACCGGGAAGAGGAGCAGGCGGGGGTTGGCCCGCATCACCGAGAAGGAATTGCCGAGCAGGACGAAGCCGTTCTTGAAGCGGGAGAGGATGTTCATGGGCGAAGTATACCCCCGTGCGTCGTTTTGCGCCACTGCCGGAGGCTCGCGAGGTCCTCGCCGCTGCGCAATCCCCCCTCAGCGATGTTCGAAGGAGATCGTTGAATAGAAGTTCGCGGTCGCCTTCAACTGCTCGGTGAAGATATCCTCCACTTTCCTTTTCAGGGGGCGCTCGCGCTGGACCCCGGTCCTTACCACGCCTTTGACTCCCATGAGATTCAGGCTCGTGAGCTTGCTTTTGAATTCCCCGGTCCGCGCGGTGGAGAGGCTGGTCAGCGGCGGAAGTTCTTCGCGAGATGCCACGATGTAGACCGTTTCGGTGCCTGTCGTCGTGTCGAGCTCGAAGAGATCTGTCTCGTTGGGGACCCAATGCTCGTCTCCGGCGAGCAGGAAGTTCGATCCGGTGTGGAAATCCGGGTTCGGGAACAAGCGGCTGACTTTGCCTCTCGAATCGGCTTGGTATACGTAGACCCAGCAGTCCTGCGCCGGCCTTAGATAGAGCCCGTAGCTGTTACGCTCGGTCAAGGTCATTCCCTCGTGGACGAGCCGGAGCTTGTTGTCCTCCGCGCCCTTGTAGATCAGCGCGGCTTCCATGGCGATGCTCTCCGCGGCCTTCTCTTGCCGGCGGATCAGGCGCTCGAGGCCGGGAGTCAGCTTCCAGTGAGTCTTCCCGGAGGCCTTGACCGAGCCGTCGGAGGCTTTGATCACTTTCGCCGTCACGGCGACCTCGTCGTCGACGACCTCGTAGCTTCCGGAGACGAGGTAATCCATCCCGGCCATCCTCCTCAGACCCTCGATCAGCCGCGGGTTCTCCCCCCACGAGTCCACGTCGTCCATGATCCGGACGAGTTGTGTCCGTTCGACGATAGCATAGCGCTCGCCGGAGGCCCTTCTGCGAACCAGCTCCGCGGAGAGCTTTTCGGCGACCAGGCGGCCGAAATCGGATTTGAACGTCTTGTCGCTCGATGCGGGGATGAAATCCAGCACGCACAGCTTCCCGTCCAGTCCGCGGATCGCCGGAAGGACGTCCAGGGCGACCTCGGCGATTCCCGCGTCGATACTCTCGACGTTAGAGGGGGTCTCCTCCACGCGCGTGGGCGCGGTGCAGGCGGCCGCGATGATGGCGGCGACGATCAGCCGGAACAGTTTCATTCGTTCTCCTTAGGTCGCGGCGGCGGTCAATGGCCCATCACGATGAACGGGGCCCAGTAAAAGGGGTCGTCGTATCCGTCATCACGGATCTTCGCGCGAGCGGCCTTCGCCGCCTCCCGCTGCGTCCTGCCGTCCTTGAGGGCGCTGAAGTATTCCGCCGTGTACCGCGTCGTCGATTTTTCGGCCACGCTCCAGAGGCTGACGAGCACGTTCTTGGCGCCGGCGTATTGGAACGCGCGACCGAGGCCCATGACGCCCTCGCCGCTCAACTGGCGTCCCAAGCCGGTCTTGCATGCGGTCAGCGCGACGGTCTCCGCGTTCAGACTCAGGTTCATGACCTCGCTCGCGCCGAGGAATCCGTCCTCTTCCTGCCCATTGCCGAGTTGTCCGAGCACGAGGGCGGGCTCCCGGACGTAAGGGAAGTCGGAGTCCAAGATGCCGTGAGTCGCGAAGATCAAAGTGCGGTAGCGGCTCAGGTCTTCGTTCTTGACCCTGCGCTCGCCGGCGTCCGATCCTTCGAGGATGACGGTGTCGTCGCCGAACAGGCGCTGGATGTCCGCGGCCATCGCTCCCGTTTCCGGCAGGCGCGCGAAGACGCCCTCCTCCCGCGTGCCCTTCACGCCCATGAGCCCTTCCAGGGCGCCGCGCCTCCGCGCCTCCCGTCCTGCCGGGGCGTCGGAGACGAGCCTCGCCGCCGCCCGTCGCGGATCGGCCCTCGAGAAGATAGGATCCGCGAGCACGAAGACTCCGGAAGACGCGCTGTTACCGCGCGACAACGCTCGGCCCAACGTCAAGGCGGTCGCGGATTGCGCGTAAGTGATGTCGTAGTCGTCGGCCACGAATCGTCGGGCCGCCGACCCGTCTTGAGCCGGCGTCGCGCTGAGGGCGCCGAAAGGCAGCAAACCGAGAACCTGGTCCGGTACGACGATGATTTTCGCGGTCCGGGGCACGAGGTCCCCCCCGTCCGCGCCCTTGGCCTCGAAGGCCGGGCGCAGCAAGAGGCCGCGCAGCCTCGCGGCGGCACGGTCGTCGTAACCGTGGACGAGCTTCCCGTCGACGAGGCGCGGCGCCTCGAAGGGCCTGCGGAAGGCCGCGACGAGGGCCTTGAGGTCGTCCCTTGCGATCGGGATCTTGAAGGTCTTGAGCGGCTTCCCGGCGGCGAGGACGAAGAGCAGAGTCTCGGTCCTGGTCACCTCGTACTCCAGGAGGACCTCGTCAGGTTCGAGGCGCACCTGCTCAGCCTTCAACGGCTCCGGGTAGCGGAACGACGCGTATTCCGGGTATTCGCGGCGCAGGCGCGCGATGAGCCGGGAGCGCCCGGCCCTCTCCCGCTCGATCTCTCCGTTCAAACGCTCACGGCGCGCGGCGTCCCCGCCCCGGAAGGCGGCGTCCGTCTGCGTGTACAGCGCGGCGAGCCGGTTCGCGCTCGCGGACTCGGCCTTCGCCAGCTCTTCGGGGATCTTCGCGTCCGAGCCGATGCGGCCCGCGAGGCCCTCGATGAAGGTCCGCGCCTTCGTATTTTCGGACCAATAGAAAGCGTCGTCGGCGCCGGCGGCGACGCGGACGCGTCCCTCGTAAGCTTCTATGCGCGGAAAGACGTAATTGCCGGAGAGGAAGTGAGTCCTCGCGGAGAACGGGAGCATGTCGCGCTCGTGCTCGAGCGTCGAGATCGCGCCCTCGAACGCGCGTCGCGACTCGCGAGCGTCGCCGATTCCCTCGTGGGCCAAGCCCAACCCCGTGTAATAGGCGAAGACTTCCTGGGCTCGCCCGGAATCCTTCGCGCGGTCGAAACCGCGCTGGAAGTCGATCTTTGCGTCTGCGTTCATTCCCTTCGCCAGATGGTACTGACCGAGACGCGAAGGGTCGTTCAGCCGCGTGATGATGTCGAGCGCCTCGGGCAGGCGCTTTTGCGACAGGTAGACGTCGGCGATATGCGCATCAAGGCCCTTTGTCGGGTTGCCGAGGCCTTCCGTAATCCGCCGGGCCTCCTCGAAGCTCGCCAGGGCCCCGTCGGGATCGCCTCGCGAGGCTTGGATTTGACCGATCTGCGAGAGGACGGAGGCTTCTCCGGATTTGGTCGCGATACCCTGGTAGGATTTCAAGGCTTGCTCATAATACACGAGAGCGCTCGATTCGTCGCCCAGAGCGTGGTATTCGCTTCCGATCGCGCCCATCGTTTCGATGGATTCGGCCCCTCCGACGCGCCGATGGATCTCGAGTGCTCGTTCGAGGACATCGAGGGTTCTCGCGTGCTCTCCCAGCTCGCGATGCAGATTGCCGAGCAAGGTCAGCGCCATGGCCTCGCCGTTCTTGTTGCCGATCCCGCGCAGACCCGCCGCGGCGGCCTCGGCCGCCGCCAAGGCCTTTGGATACTCCCCCCGATTTTTATGGAGGTTGGCGACGAAGACTTGCGCGCGCGCCACGCCATCGCGATCCCCTATCTCCGTTTTGACGCGCAGGCCGGCCTGGCAATGGGCGAGCGCCGCGTCGTAATCCTGGCGCATGCCGTAGAGCACGCAGCGATTGATGTGCACGTTGCCTTGGCCGGACTTGTGGCCGAGGATCCGGTAGCCTTCGAACGCCTCGTCGTAATACTTCAGGGCGTTCGGATAATCGTCGAGGTTGGAGTAGCAGAGGCCGATGTTGAACAAGTCGTTGGTCGCGGAATTCATGTCGCCGTGCTGGCGGCTGATCGTCAAGCCTTCTTTCAGGGATACCAGGGCCTTGCGGAACTCTCCGCGAGCCAGATGAATGAGCCCTATGTTGGCGATGGTGCTGCCTTGGGAGGCGCGGTCGCCGACCTCCTGGAAGATCTTCAATGCCTGGGTGTAGTACTCCAGCGCTCTCGGGAGATCGCGCTGCATCATGATATTCCCTTTGTTGTTGAGCGCGTAAGCCTCTCCCCACCTGTCGCCGGCGTCCCGGTTGAGCTGGAGCGCTACATCGAACCGCTCGACCGCCTTGGGAAAGTCTCCCATGTTGGAATAGGCCGTTCCGACGTCGAGGCTGATGGAGGCTTCGAGAGTGCGGTCGCCGATGCCGCGGCTGAGGTCGGCGGCTCGCCGGAAGGACTCCAAGGCACGAGAGTACGCGCCCGTGTTCGAATAGAGCTTGCCGAGTTGTTGATGGAACACGGCGACCGAGCGGCGGTCCTTTTGGCTCTCCGCCAGTTCGATGCCTTTGGCGTATTCGGCCGAGGCGCCGGCGACGTCGCCCCGGCGTTCCTTCTGAAGCCCGGCTTCCCTTATGGTCGACAGCCTCGGATCGGCGGCGAACGCGGGGAGCGCGAGGAGGACGAGGAGCGCCCCCGATAAGATCGTTCGGGCGCGACTCGGCGGGCTCTGACGCTGGCGCATCGCTGGCGCAGTATAACCCCTGTAACTATACCCCGCAAGTCCTTGACATCCGCCCCTGAATTCGTGCTATACTACGGTTGTTCGCCTCCCAACGTCTTGGGGGGCGCGCTTTCTTAAGGAGTGGCTGCCGTTATGAGCCACTTTTTTTATTGAGTTTTATTGGATTAAGACCATGGACGCCAAAGAGATCGAAGCGCTTCTGACCCCCCTCATCGAGCAGGAAGGCGGTGAATTGGTGGACCTCCAGTGGCGCAAGGAAGGCCCCCAGTGGGTCCTGCGCCTGTTCCTGGACAAGCCGAACGGGATCACGCTCGACGACTGCGCCTATTTCTCGGACCGCGTCGGGGCGACCTTGGACGAGGGCGACAAGATCGCCAAGTCCTACGTGCTCGAGGTGTCTTCCCCGGGCCTGGACCGCGTGATCAAGAAGGACAAGGATTTCGAGCGCTTCGCGGGCAAGCCCGTGAAGCTGCGGCTGAAGCTCCCGGAGAGCGGCCAGCGCCGCTTCGCCGGGGTGTTGAAGGGCCTGAGCGAGGGCAAGGTCTCCGTCCAGGTGGAGAAGGAACTGAAGGCGTTCGCCCGCGAGAACATCGACGAGCTCCGGCTCGACGACTCCGCCGCGGTCGATTTCTCGGAGGATTGATCTTATGAGCAAATCCGAACTGATGACGGCGTTGGAGCAGATCGCGCGGGAGAAGAACATCCCCGTCGACGAGATCCTGTCGATGATCGAGGGCGCGGTCGTCTCCTCCCTGCGCAAGCACGTCGGCAAGAACGCGGACATCCGCGCGTCCATCGACCGCGAGACCGGCGTCTTCTCGGCCGTCGTCGCGAAGAAGGTCGTCGAGGAGGTCGTGGACCCCGAGCTCGAGCTCACCGAGGCCGACGCCCAGAAGATCAAGAAGGGCGCCAAGGTCGGCGACGAGCTGATCTACCCCGCTCCCGCGGCCGATTTCGCCCGCATCGCCGCGCAGACCGCCAAGCAGGTGCTGACGCAGCGCGTCCGCGAGGTCGAGCGCGACAAGCTGTACGAGGAGTTCAAGCCGAAGGAAGGCGAGGTCGTCTCCGGCTCCGTGCACCGCTTCGTCGAGCGCAGCATCATCGTCGACCTCGGCAAGACCGAGGGCGTGCTGCCCCCCCGCGAGCAGATCCGCCGCGAGCGCTACAACATCGGCGGCAACGTGCGCGCCGTCATCCTGCGCGTGGACAAGTCCCAGCGCGGTCCGGCCGTCGTGCTCTCGCGCGCGGCCGATCTTTTCCTGCAGCGCCTGATGGAGATGGAGGTCCCCGAGATCGCGGACAAGACCGTCGAGATCGTGCGCATCGTGCGGGACCCCGGGTTCCGCGCCAAGGTGATCGTGAAGTCCAACGACCCGCGCGTGGACGCCATCGGCTCGTGCGTCGGCCTGCGCGGGTCGCGCATCCGCTCGATCATGAACGAGGTCGCCGGCGAGCGCATCGACCTGATCGCCTACGCCGAGGGCGTCGAGGAGTCCCTCGCCGCGGCCCTGGCTCCGGCCAAGGTCTCGTCGGTGCAGGTCATGGACCCCGAGAACCGCATCGCCGAGGTCCTCGTCGCCGAGGAGCAGCTCGCGCTCGCCATCGGCAAGGACGGGCAGAACGTGCGCCTCGCGCAGAAGCTCACCGGCTGGACCCTCGAGGTCAAGGCCGAGCCGGCGAAGCCGGCCGCGAAGGCCGCCGTCTCCGGCGCGGACGCTTCCCTGGCCACGCTCGAGGGCGTGGGCCCGAAGACGCTCGAGATCCTGGTCAAGGCCGGCATCACCGACGCGGCGAAGCTCGCGGCGGCGACGGCCGAGGACCTGAAAGCCGCGGGGATCGGCGAGAAGACCGCCGCCAAGATCGTCGCGAACGCCAAGGCGACGCTCGAGAAGGCGTAGACCTAGGCCCCGCCTAGGCCCCCGCCAATTTGCTATAATCGTCCGGTAATGGAAAAAAAGACCACGAAAAAGACTCCGGCGAAGAAGCCCGCCGCCGCGAAACCCGCGGCCGCCAAGGCGAAGGCCGCCCCTAAGAAAGCCGCCGCCAAGGGCACGGCCGCCGAAGTCCGCACGACGCAGGAAGAGGGCTCGATCGCGCCTCCCTCCGCCAACCTGGTCTCCGCGTTCGCGATGTTCAAGAAGCGCAACGTGTCCACCGCCGGGCCGACGGTGACGCGCCTCGCCGCCGGCGCCGCGCTGCCGAAGCCTCCGGCTCCGAAGCCGGCCGTCCCCCCCGCCGCGCCCATCGTCGCCGCCGCGCCGGCGCCCGCGCCCGTCGCGCCCGCGAAGCCCGTCGTCCCCGGCGCGCCCGTCGCGCCGAAGCCTCCGGTCCCCGGCGCGCCCGTCACCATCAAGCCCGCCGTCCCCGGCGCCCTGCCGCCGAAGCCGATCTCGCCCGTCGCCGGCGCCCCCGCCGCTCCGGTCGCGCCGAAGCCCGCCGTCCCCGGCGCCCCGGTGCCGCCCGCGCAGAAGCCGCCGACGACCGGCGCGCTTCCGCCCATGCCGCCGAAGCCCGGCACGTCCGGCCCGCAGAAGCCCGTCATCCTGCGCCCCGGCGCGATCACCATCCGCCCGCAGATGACGCCGCGCCCCGGCGCGCCGCGCCCGCCGATGCCCGGCCAGCGCCCCGGCCAGCACCGCCCGGGCCAGGGAGGCGGCAGCCGCCCCCAGCACCAGAACCGCCCGGCCGCGCCCGCCGCGAAGCCGCTCGAGCCCGGCCAGAAGCCCGCGCTCAAGAAGATCAAAGTGTCCTCGATGATCACCGTCCGCGAGCTCTCCGAGAAGATGGAGATCAAGACGAACGACGTCATCAAGAAGCTGATGGGCCTGGGCATCTTCGCCACGATCAACCAGCGCCTCGACACCGAGGCCGCGCAGGTCGTCGCCTCCGACTTCGGCTACGAGCTCGAGGTCGTCGCGATGTACAAGGAAGAGGAGCTCGCGGTCGTCAAGGCCGAGAAGGAAGACCCCGCCAAGCTCAAGCCCCGCCCCCCCGTGATCACCATCATGGGCCACGTCGACCACGGCAAGACCTCGCTGCTCGACGCCATCCGCTCGGCGAAGGTCGCCGAGGGCGAGTCCGGCGGCATCACGCAGCACATCGGCGCGTATAAGGTCCACATCGACAAGGGCGACATCGTGTTCCTCGACACGCCCGGCCACGAGGCCTTCACCGCGATGCGCGCGCGCGGCGCCAAGGTCACCGACATCGTCGTCCTCGTCGTCTCCGCCACCGACGGCATCATGCCTCAGACCATCGAGGCCGTCGACCACGCCAAGGCGGCCGGCGTGCCCATCGTCATCGCCGTCAACAAGATCGACCTTCCCGGCGCCAACCCCCAGAAGATCCGCCAGGACCTCTCCGGCATCGGCCTCCAACCCGAGGAGTGGGGCGGCAAGAACATCTTCGTCGACGTCTCCGCGAAGAAGCGCCTCAACCTCGACAAGCTCCTCGAATCCCTGGCCCTGCAGGCCGAGATCCTCGAGCTCAAGGCCAACCCGGACCGCCCCGCCTACGGCGCCGTCCTCGAGGCCAAGATGGACCCGAAGCGCGGCGCCGTCGCGACCGTGCTCGTCCAGGCCGGCACGCTCAAGCTCGGCGACGCGTTCGTCGCGGGCCTGGCGCACGGCAAGATCAAGGCCCTCGTCGACGACAACGGCAAGCGCATCGAGTCCGCCGGCCCCGCGACCCCCGTCGAGATCCTCGGCATCATGGGCACGCCCCAGGCCGGCGACGCCTTCACCGTCGTCGACAACGAGAAGGCCGCCCGCGACATCGCCGAGAAGCGCCGCCTGATCCACCGCGAGCAGACGATGGCCCACCAGAAGCACATGACGCTCGTGGGCCTGCGCTCCGCGATGAGCTCCG
>Ga0255338_1004069_pt1 | contig 15967 bp, 12 predicted proteins | sample MeOH1_35cm_T4_19_FD_203715 | JGI IMG/M metagenome (GOLD analysis project Ga0255338, IMG submission 203715) | Sandy soil microbial communities from University of British Columbia, Vancouver, Canada - MeOH1_35cm_T4_195 | ecosystem: Engineered > Artificial ecosystem > Sand microcosm > Unclassified ...
CCTTGTCGATCTGGTCGTACGCCGTGAACGTCGCGCCGCCCGTCTCGGCAAGCACCTTCGTGATCGCCGCCGTCAACGACGTCTTGCCGTGGTCAACGTGACCGATCGTGCCGATGTTGCAATGCGGCTTGGTCCGTTCAAACTTTGCTTTAGCCATGGCGGTTTCTCTTTCCTCTTCTCGTCAGGCGCTTACGGCGACTGTGTTGCTATCGTCGGCTCAGGCCAGCTTGGCGCGGACTTCTTCCGCGACCGCCTGGGGAACCTGGGCGTAATGGTCGAAATGCATCGTGAACTGCGCGCGGCCCTGGCTCATGGAGCGCAGCGTGTTCACGTAACCGAACATGTTGGCGAGCGGCACGGTGGCCTGCACGACGCGCGCGTTGCCGCGCTGGTCCATGCCGTTCACCTGACCGCGGCGGCTGTTCAAGTCGCCGATGACGTCGCCCATGTATTCTTCCGGGGTGACGGCTTCGACGCGCATGATCGGTTCGAGCAGAACCGGGCCGGCCTTGGCAATGCCTTCACGGAAGGCGGCACGGGCGGCGATTTCGAACGCGAGCGCGCTCGAGTCGACGTCGTGGAAGCCGCCATCATACAGCGTCGCCTTGAAATCGATGCAGGGAAAACCGACGAGCACGCCAGTATCCTTGGAGGACAGCAGGCCCTTCTGCACGCCCGGGATGAATTCCTTCGGGATCGAGCCGCCGACGGTGTCGTTTTCGAAGACGTAACCCGAACCCGGGGGCAGCGGCTCCCAGCGGATCTTGACGCGGGCGTACTGGCCCGAACCGCCGGACTGCTTCTTGTGCGTGTAGTCGGTCTCGACGGTCTTGGTGATCGTCTCGCGATACGCCACCTGCGGCGCGCCGACATTCGCCTCGACCTTGTACTCGCGCTTCATGCGGTCGACGATGATTTCAAGGTGCAATTCGCCCATGCCCTTGATGATCGTCTGGCCGGATTCGTGATCGCTGGTCACGCGGAACGACGGGTCTTCCTGAGCCAGGCGGCTGAGGGCGACGCCCATCTTCTCCTGGTCGGCCTTCGACTTCGGCTCGACCGCGACTTCGATGACGGGATCGGGGAATTCCATGCGCTCGAGGATCACCTGGTGGTCCGGATCGCACAGCGTGTCGCCGGTGGTGGTGTCCTTGAGGCCGGCCAGGGCGACGATGTCGCCGGCGCGGGCTTCCTTGATTTCTTCGCGGTTGTTGGCATGCATGAGCAGCATGCGGCCGATGCGCTCGCGCTTGTCCTTCACGGTGTTCATCACCTGGGACGCGCTGGAGACGACGCCGGAGTAAACGCGGATGAAAGTCAGCGAGCCGACGAACGGATCGGTCATGATCTTGAAGGCGAGAGCCGAGAACGGCTCGTCGTCGGTCGAATGGCGGACGATTTCCTTGTCGGTGCCGGTCTCGATGCCCTTGATGGCTTCGACGTCGGTCGGCGACGGCAGGAAGTCGACGACGGCGTCGAGCAACGGCTGAACGCCCTTGTTCTTGAAGGCCGAACCGTTGATGACCGGCACGAAGGTGCCGGTGACGGTGCCCTTGCGGATCAGCTTCTTCAGCGTCTCGGCATCCGGCTCGTTGCCTTCGAGATAGGCCTCGAGGACGGTGTCATCCATTTCGACCGCGGTCTCGAGCAGCTTGGCGCGCCATTCGGCGGCCTTCTCGGCGAGATCGGCGGGAATGTCGGTTTCGTAGAATTCGGCGCCGAGCGACTCATCCTTCCAGATGACCGCTTTCATCTTCACCAGATCGACGATGCCGGCGTAGTTCGACTCGCTGCCGATCGGCAGCGACAGAACCAGCGGCTTGGCGCCGAGGCGGTCGATGATCATGTCGACGCAGCGGTAAAAGTCCGCGCCGATGCGGTCCATCTTGTTGACGAAGCAGATGCGGGGCACGTTGTACTTGTCGGCCTGGCGCCACACGGTCTCGGACTGCGGCTCGACGCCGGCGACCGAGTCGAACACGGCGACGGCGCCGTCGAGCACGCGCAACGAGCGCTCGACTTCGATGGTGAAGTCGACGTGGCCCGGGGTGTCGATGATGTTGATGCGGTGATCGTTCCAGAAACAGGTCGTCGCGGCCGACGTGATGGTGATGCCGCGCTCTTGCTCCTGCTCCATCCAATCCATCGTGGCGGTGCCCTCGTGGACTTCGCCGATCTTGTACGAACGGCCGGTGTAGTAGAGGACGCGCTCGGTCGTCGTCGTCTTACCGGCATCGATGTGAGCCATGATGCCGATATTGCGGTAGCGTTCGAGCGGAGTGGTGCGGGACATAACGTCGGGACCTTCGGATCTTTACCAGCGGTAGTGGGAGAAGGCCTTGTTGGCCTCCGCCATACGATGCGTGTCTTCGCGCTTCTTCACAGCGGCGCCGCGGTTGTTCGCGGCGTCCAGCAGCTCGGCGCTCAGGCGGTCGGTCATCGTCTTCTCGGAGCGGCCGCGCGCGGTCTCGATGATCCAGCGGATCGCGAGCGCCTGGCGACGGTCCGGACGGACTTCGACGGGAACCTGGTAGGTGGCGCCGCCGACGCGGCGCGAACGGACTTCGATGGCCGGCTTGACGTTGTCGAGCGCGTCGCGGAACAACTTGACCGGATCGCTCTTGGCCTTCTTTTCGATCAGCTCGAGCGCGCCGTAGACGATCTCTTCGGCGGCCGACTTCTTGCCGTCGTACATCAGCACGTTCATGAACTTGCTGAGGACCGGATCGTGATACTTCGCGTCCGGGAGAACCTGGCGCTTTTCCGCGGAATGGCGGCGGGACATGGCGTGCTTTCCTTACTTCGGACGCTTCGCGCCGTACTTCGAACGGCGCTGGCGGCGGGCGGCGATGCCCTGGGTGTCGAGGGTGCCGCGGATGATGTGATAGCGGACGCCGGGCAAGTCCTTCACGCGGCCGCCGCGGATCATCACGACCGAGTGCTCCTGAAGGTTGTGACCTTCGCCGGGAATGTAGCTCGTCACTTCGAAGCCGTTGGTGAGACGAACGCGCGCGACCTTACGCAGCGCGGAGTTCGGCTTCTTCGGCGTCGTCGTGTAGACGCGCGTGCAGACGCCGCGCTTCTGCGGGCAGGACTGCAGGGCCGGAACCTTGTTACGGTGCACCGGCTTGGCGCGACCGCTGCGGATCAGTTGGTTGATCGTCGGCATTAGACGTCGTCCTTCATCATCAACATCGTTTCGTTCCCCCACCGGCGACAGCTGCGCGCGTAACCCTCGTCGCCTCGCCCCAGGAACCCCTCGGACAAAACAAGAGTGGCGAGCGGGCAGAAGCCCCTCGCCTTGAGCACATTTGTCAGCCTTCCCAATGACTTGGGGGTGGGCATCTATAAAGTTTCCGTGGCCTTGCGTCTAGACTGTGCGGTCTACCACCAGGGCCTGAAAGAGGGCCGCATACTATGTATGAGGCCTACCCCCGTCAAGCGGAAACCCGTGAGAAATCGGGGACTTACCCTGCTTACAGAAAGCCGGCCTGAATCAGGCCTTTACCTTCTGTTTGCTTTCCTCACGCTACCCTATCCGCCGCGCGAATTTTGCGATGCGGAATGAGGAATCCGCCCTCTCCCAGGTCCGGAGAGGGCGGTTCAGCAGATCTTAGGACGCCGCCTTCGGTTCGGGCTGCGCCGCTTCCAGCATGGCCGCGTCCGAGTCGGCCTGGAGCTGAGCCAGTTCCTTGTCGCGGTCGGCCGCCACTTCCTTGAAGCGGTTCATCATGGCGCCGGTGCCGGCCGGGATCAGGCGGCCGACGATGACGTTTTCCTTGAGGCCGATCAGGCGATCGACGCGGCCGGACACGGCCGCCTCGGTGAGCACCCGGGTGGTCTCCTGGAAGGAGGCCGCCGAGATGAAGGACGAGGTCTGCAGGCTGGCCTTGGTGATGCCCTGGAGCACCGGATGGGCCGTTGCCGGCTTGAAGCCTTCGGCGATCGTCTTGGCGTTGACCGCCTCGTATTCGAGACGGTCGATGATCTCGCCCGTCAGGAAGGTGGTCTCGCCCGGATCCTCGACTTCGATCTTCTGCAGCATCTGGCGGCAGATCACTTCGATATGCTTATCGTTGATCTTCACGCCCTGCAGACGATAGACGTCCTGGATTTCGTTGACGAGATAGCTCGCCAGCGCTTCGACGCCGAGCACGCGCAGGATGTCGTGCGGCACGGGGCTGCCGTCCATCAAGAGATCGCCGCGCTGGACGTAGTCGCCTTCCTGCACGCTGATCTGCTTGCCCTTCGGCATCAGGTACTCGACCGGCTCGCCCTCTTCCGGACGGACGATGATGCGGCGCTTGGACTTGTAGTCCTTGCCGAACTCGACGCGGCCGGCGGTGTCGCTGATGATCGCGTAGTCCTTCGGCTTGCGGGCCTCGAACAGCTCGGCGACGCGAGGCAGACCGCCGGTGATGTCGCGCGTCTTCGAGAACTCGCGCGGGATGCGCGCCAGCACGTCGCCGGCGTGGACCGTCGCGCCATTCTCGATGCTGAGAATGGCGTCCACCGAGAGGAAGTAACGGGCTTCGACGCCGTTGGTGAGGTTGACCGCCTCGCCCTTCTCGTCGCGCAGCGTGATGCGCGGACGCAAGTCCGCCGCCTTCGCTTGCGACTTCCAGTCGATGATCGTCTTGTTCGAGATGCCGGTCGCCTCGTCCACCACGTCGCGGTAGGTGACGCCGTCGATCATGTCGACGAAATGCGCCGTGCCCGCGCGCTCGGTGATGAGCGGGATGGTGTACGGATCCCATTCGGCCAGCTTCTGGCCCTTGGTGACCATGGCGCCTTCGTCGGCGAGCAGACGGGCGCCGTAGGGCACCTTGTGACGCGCCTTGATGCGGCCCGAGTCGTCGGCCAGCACGAGCTCGCAATTGCGGCCCATGACGACCGGCCGGCCCGAACTGTCGACGACGACGTTGCGGTTGATGATGCCGACCTTGCCGTCGAACACCGCTTCGACGCTCGACTGCGCCGCGCCGCGCTGGGCGGCACCGCCGATGTGGAAGGTGCGCATGGTGAGCTGAGTGCCCGGCTCGCCGATCGACTGCGCGGCGATGACGCCGACCGCTTCGCCGATGTTGACGCGCGTGCCGCGCGCCAGATCGCGGCCGTAGCACTTGCCGCAAACGCCGTTACGGCTTTCGCAGGTCAGCACCGAGCGAATCTTCACCTCTTCGACGCCGGCCTTCTCGACGCGCTCGACGGCGTCCTCGTCCATCAGCTCGCCGGCCGGCACGATGACCGTGCCGGACAGCGGATCGACGACGTCGGCCGCGGGGACGCGGCCGAGAATGCGGTCGGACAGCGATTCGATGACGTTACCGCCTTCGATGATCGCGGTCGCGAGCAGGCCATTGGTGGTGCCGCAATCGTTTTCGAAGATGATCGCGTCCTGCGCGACGTCGACGAGGCGACGCGTCAGGTAACCGGAGTTCGCCGTCTTCAAGGCGGTGTCGGCCAGACCCTTGCGGGCGCCGTGCGTCGAGTTGAAGTACTCGAGCACGCTCAGGCCTTCCTTGAAGTTCGAGATGATCGGCGTCTCGATGATTTCGCCCGACGGCTTGGCCATCAGGCCGCGCATGCCGGCGAGCTGCTTGATCTGCGCTTCCGAACCGCGCGCGCCGGAGTGGGCCATCATGTAGACCGAATTGGCCTGCGCGCCCTTCTTCGGCGTCGAGATCGCCTTCATCATCTCCTTGGAGACCATGTCGGTGCAGTGCGACCAGGCGTCGATCACCTTGTTGTATTTTTCGCCCTGGGTGATCAGGCCGTCGAGGTACTGCTGTTCGTATTCCTCGATCTGCTTCTGCGTGCGCTCGACGAACTCCGACTTGGAGGCCGGAATGACCATGTCGTCCTTGCCGAACGAGATGCCGGCGCGGAAGGCGTTGCTGAAGCCGAGCGTCATCAGGCGATCGCAGAAGATCACCGTCTCTTTCTGGCCGCAGTTGCGGTAGACGACGTCGATCAGGTTCTGCACGTCCTTCTTGGTCAGGTTGCGATTGATGAGATCGAACGGGACCGCGGTGTGACGGGGCAGGATTTCCGACAGCAACATGCGGCCGGGCGTCGTCTCGACGCGCACGGTCACCGGCTTGCCTTCGGCATCGATCGTCTTGTAGCGCGCCTTGATCGGGCTGTGCATGGTGATCGCGCCGGCGTCGAGCGCCAGCTGGATCTCGTTGAGATCGCCGAACGCCATGCCCTCGCCGGGCTGGCTGTCGCGGTCCATCGTCATGTAGTAGAGGCCGAGAATGATGTCCTGCGACGGCACGATGATCGGCTTGCCGCTCGCCGGGCTGAGGATGTTGTTGGTCGACATCATCAGCACGCGCGCTTCCAGCTGCGCCTCGAGCGACAGCGGAACGTGCACGGCCATCTGGTCGCCGTCGAAGTCGGCGTTGAAGGCGGCGCAGACCAGCGGGTGCAGCTGGATGGCCTTGCCTTCGATCAGCGTCGGTTCGAAGGCCTGGATGCCCAGGCGGTGCAGGGTCGGCGCGCGGTTCAGCATCACGGGATGCTCGCGGATGACCTCTTCGAGGATGTCCCACACCTCGGGACGCTCCTTCTCGACCATGCGCTTGGCGGCCTTGATCGTGGTCGCCATGCCGTAGGTCTCGAGCTTCGAGTAGATGAACGGCTTGAACAGCTCGAGCGCCATCTTCTTCGGCAGGCCGCACTGGTGCAGCTTCAGCTCGGGACCGACGACGATCACCGAACGGCCGGAGTAGTCGACGCGCTTGCCGAGCAGGTTCTGGCGGAAGCGGCCCTGCTTGCCCTTCAGCATGTCGGACAGCGACTTGAGCGGACGCTTGTTGGCGCCGGTGATGACGCGGGCGCGGCGGCCGTTGTCGAACAGGGCGTCGACGGCTTCCTGCAGCATGCGCTTTTCGTTACGGACGATGATGTCCGGCGCGCGCAGTTCGATCAGCCGCTTCAGGCGGTTGTTGCGGTTGATGACGCGGCGATAGAGGTCGTTCAGGTCGGACGTGGCGAAACGGCCGCCGTCGAGCGGCACCAGCGGACGCAGCTCGGGCGGGATCACGGGCACGACCTCGAGGATCATCCATTCCGGGCGGGCGCCGGATTCGATGAAGGCCTCGACGAGCTTCAGGCGCTTCACGAGCTTCTTGCGCTTCGCCTCGGAGGTGGTCTCCTTCAGCTCGACGCGCATCTCTTCGCGCTCTTTGGTCAGATCGATGGCGGCCAGCATGTCGCGCAGCGCCTCGGCGCCGATCGACGCCGTGAAGGCATCCTCGCCATATTCGTCCTGCGCCTTGACGAACTCTTCCTCGCTCAGAAGCTGGAGCTTCTTCAGCGGGGTCAGGCCCGGCTCGATGACGACGTAGTTCTCGAAGTACAGAACGCGCTCGAGATCCTTCAGCGTCGTGTCGATCAACAGGCCGATGCGGCTCGGCAGCGACTTCAGGAACCAGATGTGGGCGACCGGCGAGGCCAGCTCGATATGGCCCATGCGCTCGCGGCGCACCTTCGACAGCGTGACTTCGACGCCGCACTTTTCGCAGGTGATGCCCTTGTACTTCATGCGCTTGTATTTGCCGCACAGGCATTCGTAGTCCTTGATCGGACCGAAAATGCGCGCGCAGAACAGACCGTCGCGTTCGGGCTTGAACGTGCGGTAGTTGATGGTCTCGGGCTTCTTGATTTCGCCGAACGACCACGAGCGGATGCGCTCCGGGCTCGCGATCGAAATTTGGACCTGATCGAAGGTCTGGGGGCCGGCGGCTTGGCCGAAGATTTTCATCAACTCGTTCATAAACTTCTCTCCTCACATCCCATGCCCGGCGCCGCCGGGCCTTGGCCTATGCCCGGCGCCGCCGGACGAGGCGCGGCGGGAAGGCTTCCCGCCGCGGTCAGGTTCCTATCGATCAATAGTCTTGCTGGTTCAGCTCGACGTTGAGACCGAGCGACCGGAGTTCCTTCACCAACACGTTGAAGGATTCCGGGATGCCCGCCTCGAAGGTGTCGTCGCCGCGCACGATGGCCTCGTAGACCTTCGTACGGCCGGCGACGTCGTCGGACTTCACCGTCAACATTTCCTGCAGCGTGTAGGCCGCGCCGTAAGCTTCGAGCGCCCACACTTCCATTTCGCCGAAGCGCTGACCGCCGAACTGCGCCTTGCCGCCCAGCGGCTGCTGGGTCACGAGGCTGTAAGGGCCGATCGAACGCGCGTGGATCTTGTCGTCCACCAAGTGATGCAGCTTCAGCATGTAGATGTAGCCCACGGTGACCTGGCGATCGAAGGTGCGGCCCGTGCGGCCGTCGACCAGCGTCGACTGACCGGAGGTCGCAAGACCCGCCTTCTGCAGCATCGCATTGATGTCGGCTTCGCGCGCGCCATCGAACACAGGCGTCGCCACCGGCACGCCCTTGCGCTGGTTCTCGCCGAGTTCCACGAGTTGGACATCGGTCAGGTCGGCGATATCGTTCTTGTAGATCTCGTCGCCGTAGATGCTCTTCAGCGTCGAACGCAGCTGTTCGGCCTCGCCGGCGCGGCGGTACGCGTCCACCGCTGCGCCGATCTGCTTGCCGAGACCCGCGGCGGCCCACCCGAGGTGGGTCTCCAGGATCTGACCGACGTTCATGCGCGACGGCACGCCCAGCGGATTGAGCACGATGTCGACCGGGGTGCCGTCTTCGAGGTACGGCATGTCTTCCATCGGCACGATGCGCGACACGACGCCCTTGTTGCCGTGACGGCCGGCCATCTTGTCGCCCGGCTGCATCTTGCGCTTCACCGCGACGAAGACCTTGACCATCTTCATCACGCCCGGCGGCAGTTCGTCGCCGCGCTGCAGCTTCTCGACCTTGTTCTCGAAGCGGGCCTGCAACAGCGTCAAGCTGTCGTCGAACTGCTTCTTCAAGGCCTCGATGTCGGCCATGGTCTTGTCGTTCTTGATCGTGATCTGGCGCAGCTGGCCGGCCGTGAACTCGTCGAGCACGGCGGCGGTCAGCTTGGTGTCCGGCTTCATGGCCTTCGGGCCGGACGCCGCCGGCTTGTTGATCACGAGCTCGCGCAGGCGCGCGACGAAGCCGCGCTCGAGAATCGCCTTTTCGTCGTCGCGATCCTTGGTCAGGCGCTCGATCTGGTCGCGCTCGATGGCGAGCGCGCGCTCGTCCTTCTCCACGCCGCGGCGGGAGAAGACGCGCACTTCGACGATCGTGCCGGCCACGCCCGGCGGCAGGCGCAGCGACGTATCGCGCACGTCGGAGGCCTTTTCGCCGAAGATGGCGCGCAGCAGCTTTTCTTCCGGCGTCATCGGGCTTTCGCCCTTCGGGGTGACCTTGCCGACGAGGATGTCGCCCGGGTTCACTTCCGCGCCGATGTAGACGATGCCCGCCTCGTCGAGGTTCTTGAGGGCTTCTTCGCCGACGTTCGGAATGTCGCGCGTGATTTCTTCCTGGCCGAGCTTGGTGTCGCGGGCCATGACTTCGAACTCCTCGATGTGGATCGAGGTGAACACGTCATCGCGCACGATGCGCTCGGAGAGCAGGATCGAGTCTTCGAAGTTGTAGCCATTCCACGGCATGAAGGCGCAGAGCACGTTGCGGCCGAGCGCCAGCTCGCCGAGCTGGGTCGACGGGCCGTCGGCGACGATGTCGCCCTGCTTCACCATGTCGCCGACCTTCACGAGCGGCTTCTGGTTGATGCAGGTGTTCTGGTTGGAACGCTGGAACTTCAGCAGGTTGTAGATGTCGACCGCCGGCGCCGCGCTGTTGGTCTCTTCGGTGGCGCGGATGACGATACGCGTGGCGTCGATCTGGTCGATCACGCCCGAGCGCTTGGCGATGATGGCGGCGCCCGAATCGCGGGCGACGACTTCTTCCATGCCGGTGCCGACGATCGGCGCGTCGGCCTGGATCAGCGGCACGGCCTGGCGCTGCATGTTCGAGCCCATGAGCGCGCGGTTCGCGTCGTCGTTCTCGAGGAACGGGATCATCGCCGCGGCGACGGACACGAGCTGCTTGGGCGACACGTCGATCAGCGTGATTTCGCTGGCCGGCGAAACGACGAATTCGCCGGACCGGCGGCAGCTGACGAATTCGGCCGTGAAGTGGTTCTTCGCGTCGAGTTCGGCGTTCGCCTGGGCGATCGTGTGCTTGCCCTCCTCCATCGCCGAGAGATAGACGACCTCGTCGGTGACGCGGCTATCCTTCACCTTGCGATAGGGGCTCTCGATGAAGCCGTACTTGTTGACGCGCGCATAGGTCGCGAGCGAGTTGATCAAGCCGATGTTCGGGCCTTCCGGCGTTTCGATCGGGCAGATGCGGCCGTAATGCGTCGGGTGCACGTCGCGCACTTCGAAGCCGGCGCGCTCGCGCGTCAGGCCGCCGGGCCCGAGGGCCGAGAGGCGGCGCTTGTGGGTGATTTCCGACAGCGGATTGGTCTGGTCCATGAACTGGCTGAGCTGCGACGAGCCGAAGAACTCGCGCACCGCGGCGGCGGCCGGCTTGGCGTTGATCAGGTCATGCGGCATGACCGAGTCGATATCGACCGAGCTCATGCGTTCGCGGATGGCACGCTCCATGCGCAGCAGGCCGACGCGATACTGATTTTCCATCAGCTCGCCGACCGACCGCACGCGGCGGTTGCCGAGATGGTCGATGTCGTCGATCTCGCCGCGGCCGTCCTTCAGCTCGACGAGAACCTTCACGACGGCGAGGATGTCTTCCTTGCGCAGCGTGCGCATGGTGTCCTCGGTCTCGATGCCCAGGCGCGCGTTCATCTTCACGCGGCCGACGGCCGACAAGTCGTAGCGCTCGGGATCGAAGAACAGGCCTTGGAACAGCGATTCCGCCGTGTCGATAGTCGGCGGCTCGCCGGGGCGCATGACGCGATAGATGTCGATCAGCGCTTCTTCGCGCGACGTGTTCTTGTCGACCTTCAGCGTGTTGCGGATGTAACCGCCGACGTTGAGGTGGTCGATGTTGAGCGTCGGCAGCTCGACGATGCCGGCCTTGTCGATCGCTTCGAGGATCGGCGCGGTCAACTCGTCGCCCGCTTCGGCGATGATCTCGCCGGTGCTCTCGTCGACCAGATCGACGGCGCTGTAACGGCCGATCAGCTCTTCTTCGGGAACGATCTGTTCCTTCAGGCCGGCTTCCGCCAGCTTGCGCGCGAGGCGCGGCGTGATCTTGGTGCCGGCCTCGGCCGCGACCTTGCCGGTCTTGGCGTTGACCAGGTCGTGCATCAGCTTATGGCCGCGCGCCTGCTCGGGATCGAACGGCGCCTTCCAGCCCTTCTTCGTGTTGGTGAAGACGAGCGTCTCGTAGAAATAGTTGAGGATCTCCTCGGCCGACATGCCGACGATCTCGGCGGGCGGCAGGGCTTCGCTCTTTTCCTTGCGCTCGGCACGCAGCTTCTCGGTGGCGATGTTGTCCAGCGCCATGAGCAGCGTCGTCACCGGCAGCTTGCGGCGGCGGTCGATGCGGACATAGACGAGGTCCTTGGCGTCGAATTCGAAATCGAGCCACGAGCCGCGATAGGGGATGATGCGGGCGGCGAACAGGTACTTGCCCGACGAATGGGTCTTGCCCTTGTCGTGGTCGAAGAACACGCCCGGCGAACGGTGCATCTGCGAGACGATGACGCGCTCGGTGCCGTTGACGACGAAGGTGCCGTTGAGGGTCATGAGCGGCATGTCGCCCATGTAGACGTCCTGCTCCTTGATGTCGCGGATGGAGCGGGCGCCGGTGTCCTCGTCGATATCCCACACGACCAGGCGCAGGGTGACCTTGAGCGGCGCGGCGAAGGTCATGCCGCGCTGCTGGCACTCTTCCACGTCGTACTTCGGCTCTTCGAATTCGTATTTGACGAATTCGAGGGTGCCGCGATCGGAGAAATCGCGGATCGGGAAGACCGAGCGGAAGACTTCCTGCAGACCCGTGTTCGTGCGCTGATGGGGCGGAACGTCCATCTGCAAGAACTGATCGTAGGAGGTTTTCTGCATCTCGATCAGGTTCGGCATCGCGACTGTCGTCGGGATGCGACCGAAATTGAGACGGATGCGCTTACGACCGGTGTAGGACTTCGCCATACTTCTTTCCTCATGCGCTCGGGGCTGGGCCCCATGGCAGAACACGTCATGCCGCGATCATTGACGGACCGGCGGGCGACGTCTCAGCCGCAGGTCCCGAATTTCATTCCGCGCCAATTGAGATCGGCTGCGGGGGTCTCAACCCCCCGACGTCCCGCATGGGGCGAAGCCGAGGGCCTTATATAAGCGGCGGACGAGGCGGTTTTAAGGCCGCCCCGTCGCCGAACGCGTCGTCAGTCGAATTACTTCACTTCGACCTTGGCACCCGCTTCTTCGAGCACCTTCTTAATCTTGTCGGCTTCGTCCTTATTGACGCCTTCCTTCACGGTCTTGGGCGCGCCCTCGACCAGATCCTTGGCTTCCTTCAGGCCGAGACCCGTGATCGTACGGATTTCCTTAATCACGTTGATCTTCTTGTCGCCGGCGCTGGCGAGGATCACCGTGAATTCGGTCTGCGCTTCGGCAGCCGGACCGGCGGCGGCGGCACCGCCAGCGGCGGCAACGGCAACCGGAGCGGCGGCGGAAACGCCCCACTTTTCTTCGAGAAGCTTCGAGAGCTCGGCCGCTTCGATCACGGTCAGAGCGGAAAGATCATCAACAAGACGCTGCAAATCAGCCATTTATATCTCCTAAGGCTTGAACTTCGTTATCTGGGACGGCTCTAGGCCGCCTCACCCTTGTCTGCTTTGGCGCGCAGCACCCGAGCCAGCTGGCCCGCCGGAGCTTGCAGAACGCCGGCGATGCGAGTCGCGGGCGTCTGCAGCATGCCGAGAAGCTTGCCGCGCAGGCTGTCGAGCGACGGCAACGTGGCCAGCGCCTTGATGCCGTTGGCATCGAGAAGCTGGTTGTTGAGAGCGCCACCGACGATTTCGAGCTTGTCGTTCGCCTTGGCGTAATCAACGGCCACTTTTGCTGCCGCCACCGGATCCTTCGACGTCGCGATTGCCGTCGGTCCGGTGAACAGGTCGGCAAGACCGGTAAACTGCGTACCTTCAAGGGCGAGACGGGTGAGCCGGTTCTTCGTCACTTTGTAGCTGGCGCCGGCCTTCAGCATCTTGCGGCGCAGATCCGTAGATTCTGCGACCGTAAGACCGCTTTGACGGGTGACGACGACAAGCGCCGCGCCCTCGAAGCGTTCGCGTAGGGACGAGACCAAGCTGCTCTTTTCAGAACGGTCCACTAATCGTCTCCGATGCGTTGGGCTCCGCACGGCTTCCGGGATGGAAGCAATGAAAAGACCCGTTGCACGGACCTAGGGCAAGACCGCCCAGGTCCTAACCCCTGTCCCAGAAGTTCAAGCCCACGCCGGCCGAAGCCGGGAATGGGTTCGATCTGTCTGCGTCGGCGGGTTGCCCCATTAAGTCCGGCCGAACGCCGGACACCTACGGTCTTGGACAGGCGACCGGCCGCTTGCGCGACCGGCCTTCTCGCCGCCGGCAGATCGGAAACCCGAACCGCCGGCGGAACTCGGTAAGCCCGCGGCCTTAGGCCGAGAGGCTCGAAACTTCCAGCTTCACGCCGGGGCCCATCGTCGAGCTGATGGAGACCTTCTTCACGAAGGTGCCCTTCGCGCCCGCGGGCTTCGAGCGCAGGATCGCCTCGAAGAACGCTTGCACGTTCTCGGCGATCGCCTGCTCGGTGAAGCTCGCCTTGCCGACGCCGGCATGGATGATGCCGGTCTTCTCGGCGCGGAACTCGACCTGGCCGCCCTTCACCGCTTGCACGGCCTTGGCGACGTCGGCGGTCACGGTGCCGAGCTTCGGATTGGGCATCAGGCCGCGCGGGCCGAGCACTTTGCCGAGACGGCCGACGAGGCCCATCATGTCCGGCGTGGCGATGACGCGGTCGAAGTCGATCGTGCCGGCGTTGACCTTCTCGAACAGGTCTTCCGCGCCGACGACATCGGCGCCGGCCTTCTGGGCCTCTTCCGCCTTCGCGCCCTTGGCGAACACGGCGACGCGCACCGTCTTGCCGGTGCCGTTCGGCAGGCCGACGACGCCGCGGACCATCTGGTCGGCGTGGCGCGGGTCGACGTCGAGGTTGATCGCGATTTCGATCGTCTCGTCGAACTTCGCGGTCGCGCCGGTCTTGATGATCTTCACGGCGTCCTTCAGGGGATAGAAGGCGTCGCGGTCGATGTTTTCATAGGCCTTCTTCAGGCGCTTCTGCATGGCCATGATTATTCCTTCACCTCGAGGCCCATCGAGCGCGCCGAGCCGGCGATCATCTTCATCGCGGCATCGATATCGTGCGCATTGAGGTCGACCATCTTCTTCTCGGCGATCTCGCGGATCTGCGCCATCGTCACCTTGCCGGCGACGTCCTTGCCGGGGTTCTTCGACGCGCTGGTCACGTTCGCGGCCTTCTTCAGGAAGTAGGACGCCGGCGGCGTCTTCGTGATGAAGGTGAAGCTGCGGTCCTGGTAGACCGTGATGACCACGGGCAACGGCATGCCGGCTTCCATGCTCTGCGTCTGAGCGTTGAAGGCCTTGCAGAATTCCATGATGTTCACGCCCTGCTGGCCCAGAGCGGGGCCGATCGGGGGAGACGGATTCGCCTTCCCGGCCGGCACTTGCAACTTAATGTAGCCAGTGACTTTCTTCGCCATGACACTCCTCGCAGAGTTGCGTGGTGCGGCCCCCCTTGGTCTTCTGGGGAAAGCCTTCCACACGGAAAGGGGCCGAGGCCCCGACTAATACGCGTTACGCTTTACTGCACGAACCTCGCGCCGGGAGAGAAGGATCAGACCTTCTCCACCTGCGAATATTCCAACTCGACCGGCGTCGCGCGACCGAAGATCGACACTGCGACCTTGAGGCGCGCGCGCTCTTCGTCGACTTCCTCGACCAGGCCGTTGAAGGACTGGAACGGGCCGTCGGTGACGCGGACCTGCTCGCCGACCTCGAAGGTGATCGACGGCTTCGGCCGCTCGATGCCTTCCTGGACCTGGCGCAGGATGCGCTGCACTTCGGCTTCGGTCACCGGCGACGGCTTGCCGCGGCCGCCGAGGAAACCGGTCACCTTCGGCGTGTTCTTCACCAGGTGCCAGCTCTCGTCGGTCATCTCCATCTTCGCCAGCACGTAACCGGGGAAGAACTTGCGCTCGGCGGAGACTTTCGCCCCGCGGCGCATCTCGACGACCTCTTCGACCGGCACGAGCACCTCGTCGAACGCGTCGGCCATGCCTTTTTGCACGGCCTGCTCGCGGATCGACTCGGCGACCTTCTTCTCGAAACCCGAATAAACGTGAATGACGTACCAGTGCTTGGCCACGGATCAGCTCCCAAGGCCCATGATGAATCGGACGGCGAGGCTCAACACCTGATCGACGACGAAAAAGAAGATCGCCGCGATGATGACCATCACGAACACCATGATGGTGCTGATGGTCGTCTCCCGGCGGGTCGGCCAAGTGACTTTCGCCACTTCCTGCCGCACCTGCTGGAAAAACTGAAAAGGTGTCGTCTTCGCCATGGTCTCTATAACGCCTTTAAACTTGCTCTCGATCGCCGCTCTCGCCGTCCGCCCGCTGCCACCGTCTCTTCGTCGTGGCAGGAGTGGAGGGGCTCGAACCCCCAACCCCCGGTTTTGGAGACCGGTGCTCTACCAGTTGAGCTACACTCCTACGCCCCGACCGCGGCCCCTGAAATCACCCGAGACCCCGGGAAACCGGCGCCCGGCCGCTGCGAAATGCCTCGGCCGGGCGTCCGATAATCGGATAAAGAGGCTTTCGCCTCGTGCGTGACGAACCTTCTCGTTGCGCGCGATTCCGACGACCTGCTTTCGACTACTCGATGATCTTGGCGACGACGCCGGCGCCGACGGTCTTGCCGCCTTCGCGGATGGCGAAGCGCAGGCCCTCGTCCATGGCGATCGGCGCGATCAGCGTCACCACCACGGCG
>Ga0255338_1004070_pt1 | contig 15967 bp, 16 predicted proteins | sample MeOH1_35cm_T4_19_FD_203715 | JGI IMG/M metagenome (GOLD analysis project Ga0255338, IMG submission 203715) | Sandy soil microbial communities from University of British Columbia, Vancouver, Canada - MeOH1_35cm_T4_195 | ecosystem: Engineered > Artificial ecosystem > Sand microcosm > Unclassified ...
CGGACAGGAGCGGCTTCTCGCCCGGCAGCACCGACAATTTGCCGTCGAGGAAATCGCGGAAGGAGAGACCGGCGGCGTCGATGTAGCGGCCGTCGCGGAACACGAAGTACATCGGCACATCGAGTGCGTAATCGACGTAGCGCTCGTAGCCGAAACCGTCCTCGAACACGAACGGCAGCATACCGGTGCGCGCGCTGTCGGTGTCGGACCAGATGTGGCTGCGGTAGGAAAGGTAGCCGTTCGGCTTGCCTTCGAGGAACGGCGAATTTGCGAACAAGGCGGTCGCCAGCGGCTGCAGCGCAAGGCCGACGCGAAACTTGCGCGCCATGTCCGCCTCGGACGAATAGTCGAGATTGACCTGGATCGTGCAGGTGCGCAGCATCATGTCGAGCCCCATCGTGCCGACGCGCGGCATGTGGCGCAGCATGATCGCGTAGCGGCCCTTGGGCATGATCGGCAGCTCGTCGCGCTTCTTGTCGGGCCACATGCCGAGCCCGAGGAAGCCGAGGTCGAGCTTGTCGCCGACCGCCTTCACTTGCCGGAGGTGGCGCGCCGCTTCGGCGCAGGTTTCGTGGAGATCGGACAATGGCGCGCCGGAAAGCTCGAACTGACCGGCGGGCTCGAGGCTGATCGCGCCGTCAGGGCCCGACAGCGCGATCACGTTCCCGCCTTCGATGACCGGGGACCAGCCATATTCGGTCATCGCCATCAGCAGATCGCGGATGCCGCCGGGTTCGTCGTACGACGGGGCGTGGTGATCGCTCCGGCGGTAGACGAACTTCTCATGCTCGGTGCCGATACGCCACGCCGGCTTCGGCTTCTCGCCTTTTTGGAACGGCGCGATCAGATCGTCGCGCGTCTCGATCAGTGGATCAGCAGCGGCTGAAGCAGTGCGGGTCGTCATCGATTGCGCTCTAGCGACGTGCAGGCAAGGCCGCCAGTCGGTTTCAGCATGCTACCTAGTTTCACCATGTTACCTGGCCGCATGCCGATGCCAATCGCCGGCGGCGGCCATCCAGATGCCGGTGGCGGCGATCGCGGCGGTGTCCGCGCGCAGGATGCGCGGGCCGAGCGACACCGGGCGCGCCTGCGGCACCGCGCGCACCGCGGCGCGCTCCGCATCGGTGAAGCCGCCCTCGGGCCCGATCAGGATCGCGGCGGGTCCTGGGCGCGCGGCCGCCGCCAGCGGTTCGCCTCCCGTTTCGTCGGCGAACAGCAGGTCGCGGTCGGCCGGCCACGAACGCAGCACCGCTTCCAGCCGCGCCGGCTCGTCCAGTTGCGGCAGCGCGGTGCGCTCGCACTGCTCGGCGGCCTCGATCATATGCGCGCGCAGCCGCTCGATATTGACCCGATCGACGATCGTCCGCGCGGTGACGACCGGCACGAGCCGCGCGACTCCGAGCTCGGCGGCCTTTTCGGCGATCCAGTCGATCCGTCCGCGCTTGATCGGTGCGAACACGAGCCACAGATCCGGCACCGGCTCGCGCTCGCGAAGCTGTTGAACGATGCGCAGCGACATGCGCCGCTTGCCCGCCTCCTCGATCTCGGCGAGCCATTCGCCGGTGCGGTCGTCGAACAATTTGACCCGCGCGCCGGCGGCGAGGCGCAGCACGGCGCCAAGATAATTGGCCTGCGGCCCATCGAGCGTCAGCCGCATGTCGTGGGCGAGCGGCTCGTCGACGAAAAGGCGGGGGAGGCTGGACGGGGGCCAGGCGGGAGTGGCGGGCATCGCCGCATCTAGCGGGCGCGGCGATCGGCTTACAAGAGACGGGAAGCGGAACCGAGCGGGACGGGGCGGCCGCAAGCCTCGACTTCGCATCCTCGGACCGCCAAGAGGAGCCCATGATCGAGCCACTCGGACTCGTCCCGGACAGCGAGCGTCGCGGGCTGATCGGCGCACTGCCGGCCGCCACCCGGCCCTATGCGTCGCTGATGCGGCTCGACCGTCCGATCGGCGCGTGGCTGCTCTTCTGGCCGGGCGCCTGGGCGGTGGCGTTGGCTGGGATCGACCGCCACGGCATCGCGCTGATCCTGTGGCTCGGGCTCGGTGCGTTCGCGATGCGCAGCGCCGGCTGCGTCTATAACGACATCGTCGATCGCGACTTGGACCGCCAGGTCGAGCGGACGCGGCTGCGTCCGCTGGCGAGCGGCCGGGTGAGCCTGGCCGGCGCCGTCGTCCTGCTGGTCGGGCTCAGCCTCGTCGGGCTCGTGGTGCTGCTCCAGCTCCGCCCGCTCGCGCAGTTCGTCGCGCTCGCCAGCCTCATCCTCGTCGCCATTTATCCATTCATGAAGCGGATCACCTGGTGGCCGCAGCTCTGGCTGGGCCTCGTCTTTACCTGGTCGGCGCCGGTCGGCTGGGCCGAGGCGACCGGCAGCCTGAGCGCGCCGGGGCTTCTGCTTTATGCCGGGTCGGTGGCCTGGGCGATGGGCTACGACACGATCTATGCGCTGCAGGACCGGGAGGATGATGCCTTGGTGGGAGTCAAATCCTCCGCACTCGCGCTCGGCGATCGCGCGCGCATCGGTGTGGCTGCGCTCTATGCGCTGGCCGTGCTTCTCTGGGCCGGCGCGGTCGCAATGGTCCGGCCGGATGCGCTCGCGCTCGCGGCGCTGCTGCCGGTGGCGCTCCACCTCGCCTGGCAGGTGGCCACCCTGACGCCGGATGATATCGGTGACGCCCTCGCCAAGTTCCGCGCCAACCGTTTCGCTGGCCTGCTGATGTTCCTCGGCTGCCTGGTGGTCGGGAGCACGGCGTAGTGTGATTTCAAATCAGGTGGGATCACCTGACAACTCGGAAATCACGGAAAACAATAAGAATCAGACTCAATTCCGGTTCAATTAAACCGGGATTGAGTCTAGCACCGCCTCCGCCTTTGCTTTTGCCGCGTTCCAGCCGTAAGCGCTCGCCATGCTCAGCATATCCGAAGCCGAAGCGCGCGCAGCCGCGCTGATCGACGCCGCCAGGAAGGCCGGCGCCGATGCCGCCGACGTCCTCTATGTCGCCGATGCCTCGACCGGCATCCAGGTGCGGCTCGGTGCGCTCGAGGATGTCGAGCGTTCCGAGGGCGAGGAGATCGGGCTGCGCTTCTTCGTCGGCCGCCGGTCGGCGAGCGTGTCCTCGTCGGACCTGTCGCGCGACGCGCTCGAAGCCCTGGTCGAGCGCGCGGCGGCGATGGCGCGCGAGGCGCCCGAGGATGATTTTGCCGGACTCGCGCCCGAGGATCGGCTGCTCAAAGGCCCCGGGGTGCAGATCGACGGCGACGATGGCGGCGATCCGCTGCCGACCGAGCTCAAGGCACGCGCGCTGGCGATGGAGGATGTCGCGCGAAGCGCCGCCGGCATCACCAACAGCGAAGGCGCCGCGGTGAGCGCCGGCCGCTCGCTGATGGCGCTCGCCACCAGCCATGGCTTCTGCCGCGGCTACACCACCAGCGGCTATAGCGCGTCGGTCAGCGTCATCGCCGGCAGCGGCGGCGGCATGCAGCGCGATTCGGCGAGCCACAGCGTCCGCCATTGGAACGACCTCGACGATCCGGAAGTGCTCGGCGCGCTCGCCGCCGAACGCACCCTGGCGCGGCTCAATCCGGCCAAGCTCGACAGCGGCGCGATGCCGGTCGTGTTCGACCCGAGAGTCGGCTCGAGCCTGATCGGCCATCTGATCGGCGCGATCACCGGCGCGGCGATCGCGCGCAAGACGAGCTTCCTGCTCGGGCGCGAGGGCGATCGCATCTTTCAGCCGGGAATCGTCATTCGCGACGATCCGCATCGGGCACGCGGGCTTCGCTCCAAGCCGTTCGACGGCGAGGGCCTGGGGACTCGCCCCACCGATATCGTCGCCGACGGCCGGCTGACCGGCTGGCTCCTCGACAGCGCGTCGGCGCGGCAGCTCGGACTGGAGCCGACCGGCCATGCCATTCGCGGCGTCACCGGATCGCCGGGGGCTGGCGCGACCAATGTCGAATTGAGGCCCGGATCGCTCGGCAAGGCCGAGCTGATCGCCGACATCGCCCGGGGCGTTTACGTCACCGAGCTGATCGGCCAGGGCGTCAATCCGATCACCGGCGACTATAGTCGCGGCGCCTCCGGCTTCGTCATCGAGAATGGCGAGATCGGAGCGCCGGTCGCCGAGATCACGATCGCGGGCAATCTGATCGACATGTTCGGCACGCTGACACCAGCCGACGATCTCGAATATCGCCGCGCCATCAACGTCCCGACCTTTCGCATCGAAGGGATGACGGTGGCTGGTGCTTGACGAGGTTTCCCGCATCGCTGCCGAGGCCGGCCGGATCGCCCAGGCGCGTTGTGGGGGAGACTATGAGCGCTGGGAGAAGGTGCCGGGCCATCCGGTCTGCGCCGTCGACTTGGAGGTCGACGCCTTTCTGCGCCGCGAGCTGACCCAGCTCGACCCGGAGGCGGGATGGCTGTCGGAAGAGACTCTCGACGTTTCCGACCGTATCGAACGCAGCCGCTTGTGGGTGGTCGATCCGATCGACGGCACGCGCGACTATATGCGCGCGCGAAGCGGCTGGGCGGTTTCGGTCGCATTGGTCGAGGAACGCGCCGCGATCCTCGGCGTGCTCGACGCACCCGCACGCGGCGAGCATTGGAAGGCCGCCAAGGGGCAGGGCGCGTGGCGCAACGGCCGGCCGATCCGGGTCAGCGGCCGGCGTGAGTTCGCCGGTGCGCGCGTTCCCGCCGACCAGCTTCCCGCCGTCGACCAGGATCTCGTGGCCGTCGAGCGGCCGAACTCGATCGCGCTGCGCATCGCGATGGTCGCGGCGGGCGAGGCGGACCTTGCCGTCACGTTGCGCTGGGGCTTCGAATGGGACATCGCGGCCGCCGCGCTGATCGCCAGCGAGGCGGGCGCCAGGGTCACCGGCGTCCTCGGCCAGCCGCTGACCTTCAACAGCGCCGCCGGCGCCGCATTCGGAGTGCTGGTCGCGACCCCCGACATTCACGCCGCCGCGGTCGAGCGCCTCAGGGAAAGGGCGATGGACGCGGTTTAGAGCGATTGGGAGGCCGTGCCGTGCGGCCGGCTTCCCACTCTCTCAGGCGACCTTGGGCAGGCCAAGCCTTGGGATGTCGATCTTGGGGCACCTGTCCATCACGACGTCGAGCCCGGCGGCTTCGGCCCGCGCTGCGGCTTCCTCGTTGATCACGCCGAGCTGGAGCCACACCGCCTTGGCCCCGATCGCGATCGCTTCGTCGATCGCCTCGCCGGCGGCGTTCGGCCGGCGGAAGATGTCGACCATGTCGATCGGTTCGCCGATCTGGCTGAGCTCGCGCCAGACATATTCCCCATGGACGTGCTCGCCGGTGATCTGCGGGTTGACCGGAAAGACGCGATAGCCGTGGTCCTGGAGGAATTTCATCACGCGGTAGCTCGCGCGGTCGGGCCGATCGGATGCCCCGACCAATGCGATCGTGCGGACCCGGGTCAGCAGGTCGGTGAGCGCGGCGTCTGAGCTAAGCGGCATGTTCGTCTCCTCGGCGTGAGCGGTCCGTACCTGTGGAACCTCCAGCGATCAGACAATGATCGTCGAGCGCTTCCGGTTCACCTCGTCGAGCACGGCCGCGGCGATATGCTCGAAAATTTCGGCCTCCTCGCCTTCGCTGGCGGCCGGCGGCGTCCCCGCGTCCGACGCCTGCCGGATCGACAAGGTCAGCGGAATCCGGCCGAGGAACGGCACGCCCATCTCCGCCGCTTCCGTCTCGGCACCGCCGCGACCGAAGGGGTCGGAGATCTTGCCGCAATGGGGGCAGGCATAGCCCGCCATATTCTCGACCAGGCCGAGGATCGGAACGTCCATCTTGGTGAACAGGTCGATCGCGCGCCGCGCGTCGATCAGCGCGAGATCCTGCGGCGTCGAGACGATCACCGCGCCGGCGGGCTTCCAGCGCTGGATGAGCGAGAGCTGGACATCGCCGGTGCCGGGCGGAAGGTCGACGACGATCAGCTCGCTGTCGCCCCAGTCCGCCTCGACCAGCTGGGCAAGCGCATTGGCCGCCATCGGGCCGCGCCAGGCGAGCGCGCGCTTGGGATCGACGAGCTGCCCGATCGACAGCATCCTGATGCCGTGCGCCTCGAGCGGAATCATCTTCTTGTCGACGGCGTCGGGCTTGTCGTGGCTGCCCATGATGTTGGGCTGCGAGGGGCCGTAGATATCGGCATCGACCAGGCCCACCTTCTTGCCCATCCGGCCGAGCGCGATTGCGAGATTGGCCGAGACGGTCGATTTGCCGACGCCGCCCTTGCCGCTGCCGACGGCGATGATCGTCCGCCCGACCTTGTCGGCGGTCATCGCAACGCGGACTTCGCTGACTCCGGGTAGCGCGGCGAGCGTCGCGCTGATCTGCTGCTCGAGCTTGTTGCGCATGGCGATCGGCAGGCCGGTGACGTCGAGGATCAAGGAAACGATTCCCTGCTCGAGCCGCGGCGCCGCCACGCGGCCGGTCGCGACGACGTCGCCGCCCCCGGATGGGTCTTCGAGCGCACGTAGCGCGACGAGGATCTGGTCTATGTTCTCCGCCATTCGTCAGCCGATAAGGCCATTGACGCGCCTTGCCACTGTTTTTCCGCCGCCCCGCTTCCTATAAAGGCAGGCATGAGAAAAATCCTTGGGTGGGGCTCGCGCCTTGGCGCATCGTTCAACGAGAATAAGGGCGGGCCGTGGGGCTCTTCCGGAGGCTCCGGCGACGGCGGCAACGGCGGCGGCGAGGGCCCGCGCAATCCCTGGGGCCCGCCGCCACGCAAGGGCAGGTCCGGGGGCGTCGGCAACGTCACCTCGCTGGACGACTTCCTGAAGAAGAGCCGCGACCGCTTCGGCGGCGGCTTCTCGCAGGACGGACGCCCCTATTGGCTCTACGGCCTCGCGGTGTTCGCGTTGCTGTGGGTGGTGTTCACCTCGATGCACATGATCGGCCCGCAGGAGCGCGGAGTGATTACCCGCTTCGGCAAATATGCCGGCACCTTGGGCCCCGGCGTCGGGCTCTCTTTTCCCTCGCCGATCGATCGGGTGCAGAAGGTGGACGTCGAGGAGATCAGGACGATCGACATCGGTTCGGCCGAGCCGAGCGACGACAATCTGATCCTGACGGGCGACCAGAATTTGATCGACCTGGCTTATTCGGTGCGCTGGAACATCCGCGATCCCGAACGCTATCTGTTCCAGATCGCCGACCTCGAGGAGACGATCGGGGAGGTGGCGCAAAGCGCGATGCGCGCGGTCGTCGCCAGCGTCACTCTCGACGACGCGATCGGCTCCGGCAGATCGGAGATCGAGCAGCGAGTCGCGCTGGCGATGCAGGAGCTGCTCGACAATTATGGCGCCGGCGTTGCCGTCCAGGGCGTCGCGATCAAGCAGTCGGACCCGCCGGCGGCCGTCAACGACGCGTTCAAGGAAGTCACCGCCGCCCAGCAGGAAGCGCAATCCTACATCAACAACGCCCGCGCCACGGCGCTCCAGGTGACGGCCAAGGCGCAGGGCGAGGCCGCGGCGTTCGACAAGGTCTATGCCGAATATAAGCTCGCCCCCGAGGTGACCCGCCGACGCATGTATTATGAGACGATGGAGGAAGTTCTCTCGAAGGTCGACAAGACCGTGATCGAAGCACCGGGCGTGACGCCCTATCTGCCGCTGCCGGAAATCGCCGGACGGCCCCAAGCAAAGCAGAGCCAGTGACCAATCGTCTCCTGCGCAATCCGATTGCGCTCGCCTTCCTCGCCATCATCCTGCTCGTTCTGGTCGGCAGCACCTTCGCGGTCGTGCCCGAGACCAAGCAGGCGGTGATCGTCCGGTTCGGCGAGCCGCAGCGCATCATCAATCCCTACCGGCCGGGGCAGGAATTCGGCCGGACCGGCGCCGGGCTGATCGCGCGCTGGCCGTTCATGGACAATATCGTCTGGATCGATAAGCGCATCCTCAGCGTCGACATGGATCGCCAGCAGGTGCTGTCGACCGATCAGCTGCGCCTGCAGGTCGATGCGTTCGCGCGCTATCGCATCGTCGATCCGCTGCGCATGTACATCTCCGCGCGGCGCGAGGATCGGGTCAGCGAGCAGCTTCGCCCGATTCTCGGATCGGCGCTGCGCAACGAGCTTGGCAAGCGGCCGTTCGCGGCCTTGCTCAGCCCCGAGCGCGGCCAGCTGATGCAGAATATCGAGATCGCGCTCAATCGCGTCGCACGCCAATATGGTGCGGTGATCGTCGATGTCCGGATCAAGCGTGCAGATTTGCCGCAGGGCACGCCGCTGCAGTCGGCCTTCCAGCGCATGCAGACGGCCCGCCAGCAGGAAGCGCGCTCGATTCTCGCGCAGGGAATGAAGCAGGCGCAGATCATCAGGGCGGAAGCCGATGCCCGCGCATCCAATACCTATGCTCAAGCGTTCAACAAGGACCCTGACTTTTACGACTTCTACCGCGCGATGCAGTCTTATCGGGCCACCTTCGTCAACAATGGAAGCGGGGATTCGGGCCGGTCGAGCATCATCCTGTCCCCGAACAATCAATATCTGAGGGAGTTCATGGGACGGCGCTGATCATCTGGCGCTCGCCGATGGTCATTCAATTCCCGTTCAGCCGCGGGGCATAGCTTCGGCGGCGACGACGAGCGAGCCGGGGATATCTCCGTCCCGCGGAAATCTAGGAGGATCACTATCGTGCGTTATGTTTACGGCATCACCGCAGCCCTATTGTTGGGCGGCACCGCCGCGACGCTTACGCTCAACCCCGCCGGCGCCCAGACCGCGCAGAACGAGCCAGGCGCGATCAGCGCGGTCGCACCGCGCGCCGGCGCGCCGATGAGTTTCGCGGATCTGGCCGAAAGGCTCCAGCCCGCGGTGGTGAACATCTCGACACGTCAAAGCATCCAGGTGAGCCGATCGCGCGGTCTCCCGCCGGGCTTCGAGGAATTCTTCCGGCAGTTCGGCGCTCCCGTGCCCGATCAGGAGGGCGGCACCGGCACCGACAACGACACGGTCACCCAGCGTGGCGGATCGCTCGGCTCGGGCTTCATCATCTCGCCCGACGGCTATGTCGTCACCAACAACCATGTGATCTCGCCCGCCCGCGACAATGCGACGGTCGAAGCGATCACCGTCACCCTCTCCAACCGTCGCGAATATACCGCCACCCTGGTCGGCCGCGATCCCGCCTCGGATCTGGCGCTGCTCAAGATCAACGCCGCCGGCCTGCCGTTCGTCCGCTTCGGCGATTCCACCCGCACGCGGGTCGGCGACTGGGTGATCGCGATCGGCAATCCGTTCGGCCTTGGCGGCACAGTCACCGCGGGGATCGTCTCGGCGCTCCACCGCAACATCGGCTCGGGCGTCTACGACCGCTACATCCAGACCGACGCGTCGATCAACATGGGCAACAGCGGCGGCCCGATGTTCGACCTCAATGGCAATGTCATCGGCATCAACACCGCTCTGATCTCGCCGACCGGCGGCAACGTCGGCGTCGGCTTCGCGATCCCGGCCGAGCAGGTACGGCCGGTGGTCGATGCGCTGCGTCGCGGCCAGCGGCCGCAGCGCGGCTATATCGGCGTCGCGCTGCAGCCGATCGACGACGGCATTGCCGCCTCGCTCGGCATCCCGAAGAATCGCGGCGAGCTGATCCGCAGTGTCACTGCGGGTGGCCCGGCAGCGCGCGCCGGCGTCCAGCAGGGCGACGTGGTGATCACCGTCAACAATCGGCCCGTCACGCCTGACGAGTCGCTCGCTTATATCGTGTCCAGCCTGCCGGTCGGCTCGAGGGTCCCGATCGAGCTGATCCGCAACGGCCAGCGCCGGACCGTCACCGCGGTGATCGGCGAACGTCCCACCGAGGAGGAATTGGCGCGGCTCAACGGCATCGAGCAGGAGACTCCGGTCAGGGAGCCGGCGGAAGGGCAACAGTCGACCGGCCAGCGCTCGGCGCGGCAGAGTCTCGGCGTGACCGTGCAGACGCTCACACCCGAAGTCGCGCGCTCGCTCAGGATCGCCGATCCCAATTTGCGTGGGGTGGTGGTCGCCTCGGTCGATCCGTCGAGCGATGCGGCCGCCGAAGGAATTCAGCGCGGCGACGTCATCCTCTCGATCAACCAGCGGCAGACCCGCACGCCCGAGGAAGCCGCCGCGGCGGTCGAGGCGGCGCGCGGCGCCGGGCGCGACAGCGTGCTGCTGCTCGTCCGGCGCGGCAACACGCCGCCGGTCTACGTCGGCGTCAATCTCGCCAAAAAGTGAGCGGCTGTCCTGGAGAGCCGGTCGGCGGCTCTGTTTTCGGAGTGCGGCGCAGTCAGCCCCGGCCGCGATAGCCGGGCACATCCTGCGTCGGCACCCACAGGCCCGCAGGCGGCTCGCCCGATTGCCAGAACACGTCGATCGGTATGCCGCCGCGCGGATACCAATAGCCGCCGATGCGGAGCCAGAGCGGCTTCATCTCGGTGGCGAGCCGTTCGGCGATGCCCACGGTGACGTCCTCATGGAAGCCCGCGTGATTGCGGAACGAGCCGAGGAAGAGCTTGAGCGACTTCGATTCGACGATGGTCTCCCCCGGCGCATAGTCGATCACCAGATGCGCGAAGTCCGGCTGGCCGGTGACCGGGCACAGCGACGTGAATTCCGGTGACGTGAAGCGCACGAGGTAGGCCTTGCCGGGCCGCGGGTTGGCGACATAGTCGAGCGTTGCTTCTTCAGGGGAAGCAGGCAGCCTGCTCGTCTGACCGAGATGGGTGGGCGTCATGCCGCGCCTTCTAGCCCGCTTTGCGCCGCGGTGGATATGCTTTTGCTCCTTCATATGGTTGAGACCTTGATTCACGTTGCGGGCTGATTCAGCCTGAAACGGTCAAGGTCTATGTCTCGCCGATGTCCGCCGCGCGCGCTTTGCGGCGGCTGCACCGATGCGCGGCACAGAGGCGGGAAAGGCTCGCGCTTGCGATCATTCCCGCGCTAAGAAGCCTCCACGGCTTGGGAGATGATTTGCATGGACTCGCTGGTTTCGACTGAGTGGCTGGCGGGCGAGCTCGGCGCACCCGATCTCAAGGTGGTCGACGCAAGCTTCCACCTCCCCGGCGACGGCCGCGATGCGCGCGCGGAATTCGCCGAACGCCACATTCCCGGCGCGACGTTGATGGATCTCGCCGAGATCGTCGACAGCGACCATCCCGCGCCAGGCATGCTTCCGCCCGACTACAAGTTCGCGAGCCGGATGCAGGCGCTCGGGATCGGTGACGCGGACCGCATCATCGTCTACGATAATTCGCCGCATCACAGCAGCGCGCGCGCCTGGTGGATGCTGCGCAGCTTCGGCGCGCGCCGTGTCGCCATTCTCAACGGCGGCCTGCCGAAATGGGTCGCCGAGGGAAGGGCGGTCGAGCGTGGCCAGCCGCTGCCCGCACGCGGACATTTCACCGCGACCTTGGATCGGACCGCGCTCGCCGACAAGGATCATGTCGGCGCGATCGCCGGCTCGCCGGCGCACGAGCTGGTCGACGCGCGCGGCGCGTCGCGCTTTGCCGGCGAGGATCCGGAGCCGCGGCCCGGCGTGACGCCGGGGCATATTCCCGGATCGAAGAATCTCCCCCAGGGCAGGCTGTTCAACCCCGACAACAGCTGGAAGCGCGGCGCTGCGCTCGTCGCCGCATATGAGGAGGCAGGGGTCGATCTCGCCAAGCCGATGGTGACGACATGCGGGTCGGGGATCACCGCTGCGGTGCTTTTGTTCGGAGCGCATCTGCTCGGCAAGCAGGACGTGAAGCTGTACGACGGCAGCTGGGCGGAATGGGGGTCCGATCCGGCGACTCCCAAGGCGACGGGGCGGGCATGAGCGGCGACGAGCAAGGCCGGGGAGACGGGCAGGGGTACGGACAGGGCCGGGAGGCGGGGCTGGACACGCGCATCGTCAGGGGCGGGCGCCGCAAGGAATGGACGAGCGGCATCGTCAATCCGCCGGTCTATCGCGCCTCGACGATCCTGTTCGACAATGTCGCCGCGCTGCGCGCGGCACAGCCCCGGGACGGCACCCTCTATTACGGCCGACAGGGCACGCCCACCACCTGGTCGCTGGCCGAGGCGCTGACCGAGCTCGAGCCCGGCGCCGCGGGGACGCGGCTCTTTCCGTCCGGCGTGGCCGCGATCGCCGCCGCTTTGATGTCGGTGCTCAACCCCGGCGACGAACTGCTGATGGTCGACAGCACCTACGCACCGAGCCGAGTCTTCTGCGATGGCGTGCTCAGGCGGATGGGGATCACCACCCGTTATTATGATCCGCTGATCGGCGACGCGATCGAGACCTTGATCGGCGCCAGCACGCGCGCGATCTTCCTCGAAAGCCCTGGCTCGCTCAGCTTCGAGGTCCAGGATGTTCCCGCGATCTGCGCGGTCGCGAAGCGGCACGGGATCGTCACCCTGATCGACAATACCTGGGCGACGCCAATGTTCTTCCCGGCGCTCGCGGCGGGCGTCGACATCAGCATTGTCGCCTGCACCAAATATATCGTCGGCCATTCCGACGTCATGCTCGGTTCGGTGACCGCGAACGACGCTTGTTGGGCCAGCCTCGAGCAGACCAGCCGTGCGTTCGGCCAATGCGCGAGCCCCGACGACGCCTATCTCGCCGCGCGCGGCCTGCGCACGCTCGGCGTGAGGCTGAGACAGCATGAGAAATCCGCGCTCGAGGTCGCGCATTGGCTCGCCGAGCAGCCGCAGGTCGCGCGCGTGCTCCACCCGGCGCTGCCGCAATGCCCCGGCCACGAGTTCTGGCGCCGCGACTTCAAAGGGGCATCGGGGCTGTTCTCGTTCGTCCTCGACGGCGGCGGCGATCGGGATCGCGCCCGCCTGATCGACCGGCTCGAGCATTTCGGCATCGGCTACAGCTGGGGCGGCTACGAGAGCCTCGCGCTCCCGGTCGATCCGGAACGGGTGCGCAGTGCGACCGCACGGCCGCAGGAGGGCCCGATGGTCAGGCTGCACATCGGCCTCGAGGATGTCCGCGACCTGATCGCCGATCTCGGCGCGGCGCTGGCCGAATATCCGGCAAAGAAATGACCCGCTGGGCGGCAGATCTCTCGATCACGCTGCCCGGCTATGCTCAGCTCGTCTCGGCCTCGGTCGCGTTCGCGATCGTGCTGCTCGGGGGTTTTGGCGCAATCTTCGCCGGCCGCACGATCGGGCAGCGACTCGCGGCGCTGTGGGAACGGCATGCCGGCGCACGGAGCGAGCGCATGGCGACGCGCATGTGCGCTCTCACCCGCTATCTCACTGCCGCGCTGATCTATGCGATTGCGCTCAAGGCCGACGACTGGCCGCTCCTTTCCGAGTTCGTCCTCGGCTTCCCGATGGCCGCTGCGGCCGGGCTGTTCGTCGGCGGCTTGATACGCGGCCTGCACATCTTGCGCTGGGTTTCGCTGCTGCTCGGCGGCGCAACCTTCATCGCCCTGCTCGCCGATGCGCTGGAGGGACTGAAACCGGTCACCGACGTTCTCGACCGGATCGGCTTCGAGGCCGGCAAGACCCGCATCTCGCTGCTCGGCGGAATCCAGATCGTCGTCACGATCCTCGCCATCTACGCGGTGCTCAAGCTTGCCAACCGCATGCTCGACCAGTCGGTCAAGCGCGCCTCGCAGCTCGACGCGACGCAGCAATTGCTGGTCCAGAAGCTGGGCGGCGTCGTGCTCCTCGTCGCCGGCTTTTTCATCGCCATCGACCTCCTCGGCATCGACCTCACCGCGCTCGCGGTCTTCTCCGGCGCATTCGGCCTGGCGATCGGCTTCGGGCTGCAGAAGACGTTCGGCAACCTGATCGCAGGGATCATCCTGCTGATGGACCGCTCGATCAAGCCGGGCGACGTGATCGTCGTCGGCGACAGCGTCGGCCACGTCAGCAAGATCGGTGTCCGCGCCGTCTCGATCGTCACGCGTGACGGCAAGGAACATCTGATCCCGAACGAGAATCTGATGACCCAGGAGGTCGAGAACTGGTCTTACTCGAGCCCCAACGTGCGCATCCACATCCCCGTGGGGGTTGCCTATGATTGCGACCTGGCGCGCGCGCAGGAATTGATGATCGAGGCAGCGCTGCAGGCCGAGCGTGTGCTCAAGACCCCCAAGCCCAACGTCTGGCTGCGTGCGTTCGGCGAGAGCGCCCTCGAGCATGACATATTGGTGTGGATCAAGGATCCCACAGCGGGGATCGGCAACGTCCAATCGGAAATCCTCAACCGGCTGTGGCAGCTGTTCAAGGACAACAATATCGAGCTGCCCTATCCGCAGCGCGACATCCGCATCAGGGAATGGCCCGGGGCGCCACCGACTTGAGCGTCAGGCGGAGCGTGGCTCGCGCGTGATCCCGAGCATGTGGGCGAGAGTGTCGAGCGCACGATCGAGCTCGCGTGCGAGCTGCTCGGCGGCAGCGTGCGCCGGCGCATCGCCGGCGACGAGCAGTGCCTCTACCCCCGTCGCAACCCAAGCGGCGGTCTCGGCGATGCGCGCATCGAAGCGGCGCTGCACGATCGGCGAAGCGTGGGCGTAGGCCCTGTTGATCCGCGCCTGATTGTCGAGCGCACCCTGCGGCGCGCGCGGCCGTCCGGCGATCTTCTCGACCAGCTTCAGCACGTGGCAAAGCCGGGCGATCCGCTGACCGGCGTCATTCGGCCCAGAATTTGGGCCGGGGCGGGAGCGGGAACTCGATTCTGCGCCCGATCCTGCGGGTGGTCCCGCATGGCCCTGCGATTGATAGGTCATGGCGCAGCGATAACCTCCCCCCGCTAAGGAAGCGCTAACGCAGTCCCGGATGCGGGCCGCCGTCCTGCCGCGTCGCGGCGCGGGGCGGCTTCGCTTACTGCGGGGTGGACGCGGTGGCCTCCTGGCCGCTTCCTTCGGGAGCGGCGATGATCGCCTGGGTGGTCGCTCCCTTGTCGACCACCTTCGTCGCGGGATCGCCGGCCACCGAGCGCGCGCCGGCATCGACATTGCTCGCGCCGGCTTCGCGGAGCAGCTGCGATTCCGCCGTGCTACGCGGGGCAGGGCCGCCGAACAGCGCCTGCAGCGCCTGCGCTCGGCTGTCGGTGCCGACGGGAGTGGGTTCGCCCGGACGCGGCGGCACCAGGGCAAAGTCGGGCGGGACGATCAGCGGTGCCGCGCGCGCGACAGCGAATTCGTCCGGACGATCGCGATTGGCCAAACCGCCACTGCCGCAGCCCGCCAGCAGCAGGGTCGCGGCCGAAGCCCCCAGAGCCAGTTTCACGATACGCATCTCAGACTTCCTTCCCAGCCTCGCGCTCGCGCGCGATTTCATTCCCACCATCGCGCTCGCGCGTTCCTGTTTCGCGCTCTCGCGTGAACAGGGCCCGCACGAGCAATAGCAGAACGCCGATCGTAATGGCAGCGTCGCCGACATTGAAGACCAAAAACGGATGGATGTCGCCAAAATGAAGATCGGCGAAGTCGACGACATGGCCAAAGCGGATGCGGTCGAGAATATTGCCGAGCGCGCCGCCCAGCACGAGCGAGAGGGCGATGACGTCGTCGCGCTGCTTCTCGCGCCACATCCAGACGAAGACCGCCACCGAAATCGCGCCGGTGAGAGCGACGAGAAGCCAACGGCCGAGTTCGCCGTCGGCGGTCAGAAAACCCATCGAGACGCCGTGGTTCTCGACCCATTTGAGGTCGAAGATCGGCAGAACCTCGATCACCCTGCGCTCGCGGAGCTGGAGGGGGTAGGTCATCACCCATTTGACGATCTGGTCGATGACGAAGACCGAGGCTGCGATCGCGAGCCCCAGTTTCCGGTGGCCAAGTTGCCGTTGCCCCGGTTTCCGGTGTTTTGCCGCGCCTTGCTTAGCCATTCACCACCTCGTCGCAGCGGGCGCAGAGCGCGCCGTCCTCGGGAACCTCGGGCAGGTGCCGCCAGCAGCGGCCGCATTTCGCATCCTCGGTGCGCTCGACGCCGGCAACCACCGAGATCGAATGCTCGAGGTTGCTCGGT
>Ga0255338_1004071_pt1 | contig 15964 bp, 16 predicted proteins | sample MeOH1_35cm_T4_19_FD_203715 | JGI IMG/M metagenome (GOLD analysis project Ga0255338, IMG submission 203715) | Sandy soil microbial communities from University of British Columbia, Vancouver, Canada - MeOH1_35cm_T4_195 | ecosystem: Engineered > Artificial ecosystem > Sand microcosm > Unclassified ...
TATACAAAGCGGTGACCGAAGTCGGCCGCCCGACCTTATTTTCAATGCTGGTGATTATTGCGGCACATATTCCAATTTTTACGCTGCAACGTGCCGAAGGCCGCATCTTTTCCCCAATGGCTTTCTCGGTAACTTCTGCGTTGGTTGGTTCACTGATTTTATCTCTCACACTGGTGCCGTTATTATGTTTATGGTTACTGAGAGATCGCATTCCACATCACGACAATCGTTTGCTTACCTGGTTTAAGCGTATTTACCAGCCAGCATTTGAATGGGCGGTAGTGCGTCCCAAACAAATACTCAGTATTGCCGTTATCTTATTAGTCGGCGCGCTCGCTTTGGGTACGCAAATCGGCACCGAGTTTTTACCGGAGCTTGATGAAGGCTCTATCTGGGTGAATGTCACGCTGCCATCTTCGGTATCACAGTCAGAAGCACTGTTAGCCGCACATCGTATTCGTGAAGCATTGCATACGGTACCGGAAGTAAAAAGTGTAATATCAAAAGTCGGCAGGCCGGATGATGGGTCCGACCCCAAAGTATTTAACGGCGGGGAATTTTTTGTAGAACTCAAGCCAGAAGAAAATTGGCGTAAAAATTATAAAAAAGCCAAAATAATCGATGAAATGGATAAGGCTGTTTCAACTTTGCCGGGCGTGGATGCGACATTTTCACAGCCCATTAGAGACAATGTGCTGGAAAGCATTTCACAGATTGACGGGCAAATTGTGATTAAAGTGCATGGCGATGATTTAACACAGTTAAGAAAAACCGCAAAATTGATCATTGATCAGGTTTCCGGTGTTGCCGGTGTCGCGCGTGCGTATATAGATCGTGACGGTGATTTGCCTCAGGAAATTATTGATATTGACCGGGATGCCGCTGCACGCTATGGCATTAATGTTGGGGATGTCCAGGATGTGATCGAGATCGCATTGGCAGGCAAAGCCACGACCGAACTGTGGGAAGGTGAGCGTCACTTTTCAGTCGTTGTCCGCCTGGATCAGGCAAAACGATCATTAAGCAACTTGGACGATTTATTGATCCCTGCGTCCAATGGCGCACAGATACCGCTTAGTGAGATCGCTCACTTTAAACAAACGGTTGGCGCAATGAATATTGCTCGTGAAAATGGTCAACGCGTGGTTTCTATAGGTATTTTCATTCAAAATCGCGACATGGGTAGTGTCGTTGCAGATATGCAGTCAAAGGTGAAGTCAAAAGTGACCATACCGGGCAATGCAACCGTTACCTGGTCCGGTGAGTTTGAAAATCAGGAACGCGCAATGGCAAGGCTTGCAGTAGTGGTGCCCTTATCGATATTGCTCATTTTTGTGCTGCTTTTTGATGCCTTTGGATCATTCAAAAATGCATTGCTGATTGTAGCCAATATTCCATTTGCTTTGATCGGCGGAATTGTCGCGTTATTCATCACCGGCATTCCATTATCAGTTTCAGCAGCTATTGGTTTTATTGCGTTGTTTGGGCAGGCTGTTCTTAACGGGGTTGTGATGGTGTCGGTATTTGACCAATTAATCGCTGAAGGCAAAACGCCGGAGGAGGCTGTGCACGATGGTGCAATGTCTCGCCTGCGTACAGTCTTGATGACCGGCTTACTCGCCATGTTTGGTTTATTGCCCATGGCACTTTCACATAATATAGGCGCAGAAACACAACGGCCGCTTGCGGTAGTGGTGATTGGCGGCCTGATTAGTGCAACATTGCTAACGCTACTAGTTCTGCCTTCCGTATATTTGTGGGTAGTTAAAAAATATGGAGGAAAATCCAGCTCGGCAAAAGATCATGGAATAGCGATTGATTAGCATTAAGAGCAGCTAACTTAATAACAGCAGCTGCCTTTCAAACCGCTGCTTTGTAATTGGCAGGTAAGAAAAAAGGACTTAGAGAAATCTAAGTCCTTTTTTCTTAATGGCTGGGGACCCAGCACTGCATCAATGAATTATGAGCCTGTTACCTTATAGCTCTGAGCAGCATCAAGGGAATATGACATGCTCAGTCGGCCAAATACCGCTGTAGGCCGCCTCTGGATGTTTTTCTGCTACCAGTTTACGGATTTCCTGCACGCGATGAAAAGGCGCAAGCACTATCATCAACACCTGACCCTTGGCGATTCGCCCTTCAAACTGTTTAAGTTGAGTATTGGGAATATTAGTAGCGACCAACGCTGTCCATACTCCGCCACCTAAAAACCCAACCAGAGTGCAGATCAGCATGGTGGCGACAAACGGTATTGGCTTGGTATACCACCAAGTTGGGATCGAAATGGCAACTACCCCTGCCACAAACCCAACTAGCGCACCCAAACCCATGCCAACCTCCCAGCCCCCAATCAGGTCAGTACGTTCAGAAATAGCCGCTTCTGGTAAATCACCCATCGGCGTACCGGGCTTGGCAAGAAAATGGATACGATTGGCGTTAACACGTGCCAGTAGCAGATCATCCAGCATTGCGTGTGAACTACCTATGTCAGGTAGCATAAAATATAGTCGGCGGTTCATTTTGTACCTCCTTAATCTGTTCATTATGGAGCGAGGTCTTACACAAACAACTATGCAAGCTTCATACACTTACATAGTATTTAGTATTCAAACCGAGTGCACAATACGCACAACTACTTATATCTATTTGGAACTGGCGTCAAAGTCCCAATGAGGTCACATGAGCCTGCTTAACTATTACTTAATTCCGGCTAAAAGCTCTCAATAAACGAACACAACCCTTACAGTCATAACCATTATAAAAAAAATCAATGGCTTAAAAAAGTGCTACTAAATTAAAAATAGAGACTGTACAGCCCCTATATCAGAGTACAGGCAAACAAGATACCGTTTTCACACAATTGCGAGGAGCCGTAAACGATCGGTTTGGGCAGCGGCGCAACACCTACAATCTTGGTGTGGGTTATCGTCGGTTATTATCTGACAATAACATATTACTTGGCGGCAACTTATTCTACGACGTAGAAACGAAATACAGCATTAAGCGCTGGAGTTTTGGCGCTGAAGCGCGCTGGAACGCCTTTGATCTTTATTTTAACAAGTATTACGGCATCAGCGACTGGACTGGCACCAACGATGGCGCACAGGAAAAACCTCTTGACGGTTACGATGTTGATCTTGCCATGCAAGTTCCTTATCTGCCATGGGCCAAAGTGCATGCCATCAATTACCGCTATGATAAAGAGCGAGCCTCGGAAGATCTTAGGGGTAATAAGTTTTCTTTCGAAGGCCAACTCACATCAAACCTTATTCTAGAAATTGGGCGAGATAACCATGCTGACAATCTAGCCAGTGATGGCAATTTTGCCATGATCCGCTTCAGTCTGGCAGGTCAAAACGAAAAACGTCCTACAGCCTTCAATAAACTTGTATCGGCAAATGCATTTGATGCACGCGATATGAGCGAACACACTTTAGACAGAGTGCGCCGCAATAATATCATCACAGTTGAACGCCGCTCCAGTGGCGGCGTTGTTATTGCCAGGGGAGATTAATAAAATGTTAAAGCGTATTTTGTTTTTGGTTGGTGCTACAGTTTTTTCAAATTCGGCGTTAACCGCTCCTGCTATTGGGACCGGAAGAGCGACTTCATACAATGTAGATGTTCGTTCAGTGAAGCTATGTACAGATGCACTTTGCGCCGGCGGCTATGTTCTCGGTTCAGGAAGTAAGACCTTTGATATTGCATCAGCTTCGGCAGGTGCCGATGTAGGTACTTACGCAAACATTGACGCAATCCCGGTAGGAGCCTATAGCCATATTCAAATTGTATTATCACGCACATTCACCGTGTCTGGCACTTGCACTACAGGGGGAACACCAACAACGGTTACCGGTGCGTCCACTTCAATACCCAATAGGGCGCTAACGATCCCTTTGTCGGCAAGACTGCTGCCGATGGAATATATTGGTACGACGCAGGAAAAACAGAATTTGCAGTTATAGAATCGTTAGCAGCACCAATCGTCATTACCGCCACCACCACTACGCAACCACAGGCCACTGTCAAGTTTAACACCTCACGAGCCTTGTCTTGTATTGATACAGGGCCAGGTGGGATTCTTGTATTTCCATCTGAACCAAGTGTAAACATCAGCATCCTGTAACAAGCGTGCCAGCTATATAAAAAACCCAGAAATCTTCTGGGTTTTTTTACGGCATTACTTAATCCTCGCTAAAAGCTCCTCAATTTTTACACCAACTTCTGGTACCCCGTCAAAACCAGTACCCGGCTTAAGCGCTTTCCAGTGTTTATTTACGGCGACATACTCATTAGGCGGCAAAGAAATATATCGGATCTGCTTCGTCAACTTGGGCGAGCTTTTAAGATACAGGTAAAAATCAACAAAATCTTTTACTTCAGGCTTAAATGCAGCTGCAGTGGCATTTACGTAAATAAATAGAGGACGAGATAGCGGTTGATATGAACCGTCTTTAACGGTTTCCACAGAAGGTAATACTGCTGGAGAGTCCTTTTTTGCAACAATAGGCACTGCCATTAGTTTATCTTGGTTCTCTTCGTAATAAGCATAGCCAAAATAACCCAGTGAGCCTTTGTCTATTGCAACGCCGTTTACTAAAACATTGTCATCCTCACTCGCCATATAGTCACTGCGGCTTAATTTTGCCTTACCTACTACCGCTTCTGTAAAGTAATCAAATGTACCTGAATCAGCACCTGGACCATAAAGATTTAGCGGTATGTTTGGCCAAGCCGAGTTCACTTGACGCCAGGTTTTTATTCTCCCCTGCGCTGCAGGGCGCCATATCTTCTTAAGATCCTCGACTGACAAGCTCTTAACAAAATTATTATCTTTATTTACAACAACTGTTATTGCATCGTAAGCAATAGGTAATTCAATATATTGAACACCTGCTTCTTTACATAATTCCATTTCTTTTTTAAGAATGGGACGCGAAGCATCCTGGATCTGAGTTTCGCCTCGGCAAAATTTGGCAAAACCGCCACCAGTACCGGAAATGTTTACATTTACTTTTACTTTTCTTATTTTCTGAAATTCGTCTGCCACTTCTTTAGTAATTGGGTACACAGTACTGGAACCATCGATATTGATTACTTTTTCAGCTGCCTGGGATGTTGGAATAATGAATGCAATAAATGCCGCAACAAGCATGATTTTAGTTTGTGTTTTGCTCATAATGTCCTAATTTAACACTTGGAATTGTTGTGATTAAATCAACCAGGTCAAATAGCAATGACCCTTGTTAAAATTAATTTGATGACAATTCTATGTTTAACTTATGACAGCATCATGACTTTTTTATGACAACCTCTGCAGATTTCAGAGGTCAAAAATTGTTTCCACAATATCTGTGGATAACTCTGTGGTTTCTTGTGTAACTAAAATGTAACTTTAAGATTTATAACGAATTTTTCTTAATTGTATAAAATTTAAACTAATAACAAATCATTTAAAATCAAAGAGTTATTAACTTGCCATTGATTGATAAGGGTTTTTTAGCCATATTAAAGTAGAACTTTAACTAATGTGCATAAATAGCTTTAATTCGGCAGGCATTTAGAACGGAAATTTCAACTAACAGCTTGATGCCAAGCCATCCTGTATTATTTAGTCACATCAAAAAAACCAAAAGGCCTATGCATAAACATAAGCCTCGGTTTTAACTAGCAAGAGATACGAGTCTCAAACTGCGACAGAAAGATTAAGAACCAGTCGACTCTTAATGTTACTTACTCACCACCGCGAGCTAACTTTCACTGACAATCGTCATAATTGCCATGTTTTTAATTTAATACCAGCTTATAAGAAAAACTTAACTTCATGTCCATGATTATTCAAGTAATGGGTTTAAAGAAGGCACTCGTCTTCAACTCAATCAGTGCGCTTTACTTTTCCCGGCAATATAATCCATCACGGCGAACAATACACCTGAGAAAATGAAAGCCAAATGTATCGCTAGCATCCAGCCCATTTGTTCGTTAGTAATATGCTCGGAATTTGTCGTACTTTGGTGAACAAACGCTTTAAGTAAATCTATTGCAGAAATTGCGACAATCGAACCGATCAGTTTAAGTTTTAGCCCGGAAAAATCTACTTTACCCATCCACTCTGGCCTGTCTTCACTACCTGCAGTATTAATTTTTGACACAAAGTTTTCATAACCGCTAAAGATCACCATAATCAGTAAATTGGCAACCAAGGTCATATCGACTAAGGCTAGTAGTGACAAAACTACCTCTTGCTCTGCTGAACTGAATATATGTATGACAATATGAAAAAACTCTTGTGCAAATTTCACCATCAAAATAACAAGACCGCCAACCAAGCCTAAATACATAGGCGCCAAAACCCAGCGACTTCTAAAAATAATTATTTCAACTAATCGTTCTATAAAGTTAATCATTATGTAAATCTGTATCCTTTTTTAGGTGGGAGTAGAGGCTTATTATCAAAGTGAAAGCCTCCAGAATTATGCTGCAAATTGACTGTTAATGTAAATCTAATTGGCTAAATCAGCAGCTAATTGGCTTACGAATAATATGATTTATATTGAAGGCTAAATTCTATATAGTTGCCACATAAATCTAAAAAAAACGGCCGACATTTCTGTCGGCCGCTTCTGTATTGGTGGCCCCCCTGTGAGTCGAACACAGCACCAACGGATTATGAGTCCGCTGCTCTAACCAAGCATGAGCTAGGGGGCCAAAACTTTCAAGTTCGCTATTTTAAACTAATCCTGGCCCGTTTCTAAGAAGCTTCTCAATCTTTCTGAGCGCGTAGGATGGCGTAACTTACGTAATGCCTTCGCCTCAATCTGACGGATACGCTCACGCGTTACATCAAACTGTTTGCCTACTTCTTCCAGCGTGTGGTCTGTATTCATTTCAATACCGAAACGCATGCGCAGTACTTTTGCTTCACGCGGCGTGAGCGATTCCAGCACTTCACTGGTTGCATCACGCAAGCTGGCATATACAGCTGCGTCAACCGGTGCCAAAGTCGTGCTATCTTCAATAAAGTCGCCTAAATGTGAATCTTCATCGTCACCGATTGGGGTTTCCATTGAGATTGGTTCTTTACTGATTTTCAGGATCTTGCGGATCTTGTCTTCAGGCATTTCCATTTTTTCTGCCAGCAAGGCCGGATCTGGTTCGACACCGGTTTCTTGCAGAATCTGGCGGCTGATACGATTCATTTTATTGATTGTTTCAATCATATGCACAGGGATACGGATAGTACGCGCCTGGTCAGCAATGCTGCGGGTAATTGCCTGACGGATCCACCATGTTGCATAAGTCGAGAATTTGAAGCCACGACGGTATTCAAACTTATCAACCGCCTTCATCAAACCGATATTGCCTTCCTGAATCAGATCCAGGAATTGCAAACCGCGGTTGGTGTATTTTTTGGCAATGGAGATCACTAAGCGCAAGTTAGCTTCAATCATTTCGCGTTTAGCGCGGCGTGCACGTGCCTCGCCAGTCGTCATCTGCTTATTGATTTCTTTGAGTTCTTTGGTTGGAATACCAACTTTAGCTTCCAGATCAATCATGCGTTGTTGCTGATCTAAAATAGAGTGGTTGTAACGTGCCAGCTTCTCAACATAAGGCTTATCTGCCTTCAGTTCTTCCGCTAGCCAGTTCAGGTTGCTTTCGTTACCGGGGAAAGACTTAATAAAATGCGCGCGTGGCATACCGGCTTTTTCTACACAGAAATCCAGCACCTTACGCTCATGGCCACGTACTGTTTCCACCAAGCCACGTACCTGGTCACAAAGACTTTCAACCTGTTTTGGTGAAAAACGGAATGCGGTGAGCTCTTCCAGAATCTCGGACAACAATGCCTGATACTCCGGGTCTTGTGAACCTCTTAACGGCAGAATTTCCATCATTTTCTTATGTGCCGCACGTACTACAGCAAAACGCTTGAGCAGCTCTTCTTTAAGTTTAGCTAATGCCTCTGCCGAAATTGCCGCAGCTTTTGCACCGTCAGCATCTTCGTCTTCATCCGCATCCTCAGCTTCAGGCTCTTCAACCTCATCAGCCTCAGCTGTCATACCGTCATCCAGGCCGATATCCGAGTCAATCAGGCCATCCACCAAGTCATCTACGCTAAGCTCGTCTTTTTCTACTTTATCAACCAGCTCAAGCAAAGCACCCACAGTAGTAGGACAGGCCGCGATTGCCTGCACCATGTGTTTTAAGCCATCTTCAATACGGCGCGCAATCTCAATTTCGCTTTCGCGAGTCAGCAAATCGACCGTACCCATTTCACGCATATACATACGCACAGGGTCAGTGGTTCGGCCAAAGTCTGAATCAACTGTCGCAAGCGCCTGTTCAGCCTCTTCCACAGCATCGTCATCGGTCACTGCAGGCGGAGCATCAGACATTAATAACACTTCAGCATCAGGCGCCTCTTCGTACACCTGGATACCCATATCATTGATCATGCCGATAATGCCATCTATCTGCTCAGAACCCTGCACATCATCAGGCAAGTGGTCGTTGATTTCGGCATAGGTGAGGTAGCCGCGCTCTTTGCCTAAAACTATTAAGCTTTTAAGACGGGTGCGACGCTCTTCCGCATTCACCTCTTGCAACTCTGCACTAACGAACTCTTCTGCATCTTTAGCTGCTAATTGATCGCTTTTCTTTGGTCTTGCCATGACTTACCTCTAAATTTTAGCTTCTGCCATGCTCTTGAACCAATCAGCATGACGATAAGATTACCGAACCGCGTATTATACCAGAATTAAGCCCTATTTTGGCTGGGTTTATTACCCACAGATTTCAGCAAGGCAATCTCGTCTTCAGTCAAGGCGCTCAGTGGTTTTTCACTGATGCGCGCCAACAATATGGAGGATTGCCTATATGAATGAGTATCTTGCAACTGCCGCCTTGTGCCCGCCAGTTCTTTCTCGAGATCCAGCGTTTCATCTAAAATACTTAATTCGCGTTCCAATTCACGTAAAACTTTAGCATCCACTCTGCTCTCAAGTTCACGCAACAACACTACGGGTTTAGAATGGGGATGAAGCAAACAAGTTTCAATAGTCTGCTTAAGTAATATGTCTTCTTCCGTCTTATCATCCAGCGAAGCTAAATCCGACTCAGATGCAAGTGCCGGCTGCATCAGCAACATCAAACAAAAACGTTTTTGTAACGATATGGTGGTGCGCGTAAGCTTTGGCCTTGCCTGTACCGGTGCTTTGTTTAAATTCGGCAGTTTAAGCAGGCTATGCATTTCTTCTGTAGACAATTGCGCCAATTCAGCGACTTTTTTACGCAAATACATCGCACTGCGGGGCGCATTGATTTGCTGCATGATCGGCTCGGCCTCATTCAAAAACCGTACCCGGTCTTCCTGGCTTTGCAGCGGATTATTTTCACTCAAGTGCTGCAAAATATACTGCGAGAGCGGCATTGCAGCTTTTATCTCAGCTTCAAATTTTTCTTTTCCAAATTCACGCACGTAAGAATCCGGATCATGCTCCTTCGGCAAAAACAGGAACGCAAGTTTCAAGCTATCCGTGAGTGCTGGCAAAGCGTTCATAGCCGCTCGCCATGCGGCGGTCCGGCCTGCATTGTCGCCATCGAAACAGAATACGATTTCATCTGCCTGGCGCATGAGTTTGGTGATGTGATAAGGCGTGGTTGCCGTGCCCAAGGCAGCAACGGCATACTCAATGCCGTACTGTGCCAAAGCCACAACATCCATATATCCCTCAACAACCAAAGCACGACCAGCATCGCGTATCGCACGGCGCGCTAAAAACAAGCCATAAAGCTCATGCCCTTTTTGAAACAAAGGCGTTTCCGGCGAGTTGTAGTATTTGGGTGTGTCTTCCGGATTTATGACGCGTCCGCCAAAACCGATGACCTGGCCTTTTTGGTCATGAATCGGGAACATGATGCGATCTCGAAATCGGTCATAGCGCCGACCCTGCTCATTCTCCACCACCAAGCCAGCCGTTGTTAACACCTCACTCTCATAGTGCGGGAAAACGCTTTGCAAGTTCTGCCAGCCGGCTGGTGCATAACCGATCTGGAATTTAGCAGCTATCTGGCCACTGAGGCCGCGACTTTTTAAGTAATCGATCGCACGCTGTGATTTTTTAAGTTCAGCCTTGTAGAAATTGGCAGCCTGCTGTAATGACTCCTGCAAACCAACCACTACTTTAGCAGCCGGCTTATCAACATCCCGCGTTTCCTGCGGCACTATCATACCCACTGATTTGGCGAGCTCATGAATTGACTCCACAAAGCTCAAACCCTGATACTCCATCATGAAACCAATGGCAGTACCATGCGCACCACAACCAAAGCAATGATAAAACTGCTTGGTAGGGCTTACCGTAAAACTGGGGGATTTTTCATTATGGAACGGGCAGCAGGCAGAATAATTTGCGCCTGCTTTTTTCAAAGGTACGCTTTTATCTACCACATCGACAATATCAACGCGGTTCAGGAGTTCTTGAATAAAGCTTTCGGGGATCAAAATTATCTGCTTTTACCAAAAAATAACGACGTTGATTTAATTACCGAACGGTAATTCTAGCCCAAGATTACAACTCAAGTAAGCTCAAAACAAAAAAGGAGCTTACGCTCCTCATGATGTTTACTTGCTTACAGTTTTACTGATTAACCTAAACGGGTTTTAATCAACCCGGATATCTTACCCATATCGGCACGGCCGGCAACCAGCGGCTTAATAGCCGCCATCACTTTACCCATGTCTTTAACACCGGCAGCACCGGTTTCAGCAACAACTTTTTCCAGGATGGCATTAATTTCATCTTCTGTCAGCTGCTGTGGCAAGTAAGTTTGCAGCACTGTGACTTCAAACTTTTCCACATCGGCCAAGTCATTACGATTTGCTGATTCATATGCAGCAATCGAATCACGACGTTGCTTGAGCATTTTTTCAATCACAGCAATCACATTGCTGTCATCTAGTTCAATACGCTCATCCACTTCACGCTGCTTAATGGCAGCCTGCAACAGACGAATCGTGCCCAAACGCGCGCTATCTTTAGCGCGCATGGCAGTTTTCATGTCCTCAGAAATCTGAGCTTTTAATGACATGCCAATGACTCTACTTAAAGTTTCTTAGTAAAGTTTTGCTGGTAATGTTTGCTTCATCAAGCGGCGGTATTGACGCTTAACAGCGGCAGCAGCTTTACGTTTACGTTCCCAAGTTGGCTTCTCGTAAAACTCGCGTGCGCGAAGGTCATTTAACAAACCAGTTTTTTCAATTAGGCGTTTAAAACGGCGTAGAGCAACGTCAAACGGCTCATTCTCTTTTACACGTACACTAGACATTAGGTCTCTCTTATCTGCAACAATTTAATTAGGTCATGCTCAAGTTCGCCAAACAGAGGCTTATAAACTTGAGAAAAGTCCGCCATTTTAATCGTATAATTGGTTTTATTCAATTACTTTTATGGTTTTGTGCTATAAAAATTCTTTTAGATAGAAATGGATACAAAATAAATGTTGGTTTTAGGCATAGAATCGTCATGCGATGAAACGGGTATCGCCCTATATGACACCGAAAATGGCCTATTGGCGCACGCTTTGCACTCACAAGTTGAAATGCATGCAGAATACGGCGGCGTGGTGCCTGAACTCGCTTCGCGCGACCATATCCGCCGCGTCTTGCCGCTGACTGAAATTACCCTCAAGGAAGCCAACAAAACGTTGCAGGATATTGATGCGATCGCTTACACACAAGGCCCCGGCCTGTCAGGTGCCCTGCTGGTTGGCACCAGCTTTGCCGAATCGCTCGCCTTTAGCTTACAAATACCTACCATCAACGTGCACCACCTTGAAGGACATTTACTCGCACCATTGCTGGAAAAAAATCCGCCTGAATTCCCGTTCGTTGCATTATTGGTTTCCGGTGGGCACAGCCAGTTAATGCGCGTAGACGGTATTGGCGAATACGAATTGCTCGGCGACACTCTGGACGACGCCGCAGGCGAGGCCTTTGACAAGACCGCTAAATTATTGGGCTTAGGCTATCCCGGCGGCCCGGCTTTATCTAAATTGGCACAGACGGGCAAACCAAACTTCAAACTACCCAGGCCATTACTCAATAGCGGTGACTTGAACTTCAGCTTTAGCGGGCTAAAGACTTCGGTGCTGACTCTCGTTAACCAGCATCAGCCTTTGGATGAGACCACCAAAGCGGACATTGCTTACGAGTTTCAGGAAGCGGTAACTGAAGTTTTAACCACAAAATGCATGAGAGCATTGCGTGAAACTGGGCTGGATAACCTGATCGTTTCAGGTGGCGTAGGTGCGAATGCTAAATTACGTGAAAAATTGAATGCCGCTACCAAACGTAAATTATGCAAAGTGAGCTACCCACGTCTGGAATTCTGCACCGATAACGGCGCCATGATTGCTTTTGCTGGGGCAATGCGTTTAAGCGCCATGCACAAAGACGGCAGTAAGAATTACAGCTTTAGCGTAAAACCGCGCTGGAATTTAAGCGAGCTGCAAGCGCCTTAAACGCTTACTTCTTTTTACCGAAACCGGACTCAGTGCCTGCCAGCAGCTTTTGAATATTGCTTCTGTGCCGCCAAATCAGGAATGCTGCCATTATCAGCACCGTGATCACATAATCCTTGTATGGCAGCAATAGCCATGCGAACACGGGCGCCAATGCTGCCGCAACAATAGCCCCTAAGGAAGAATAGCGCGAAATAGCAAAAACCAGTATCCAGGTAACAAGCGTAGCTAAACCCAGCAACGGCGATATCGCCAACATCACGCCCAGCGCAGTGGCCACACCTTTACCGCCTTTAAAACCATGATAAATCGGGTACAGATGCCCAAAAAATACGGCTAATGCCGTGGCGCTCACCACCCACATCAACATACCGGATTGTAAAGCCAGCCAGACCGGAAACCAGCCTTTGAACGCATCACCCAGCAAGGTGAGCACCGCAGCCAGTTTTTTACCGCTACGCGCAACATTAGTGGCACCGATATTGCCGCTACCTACCGTGCGCGGGTCAGGCAAACCATAAAGCTTGCTGATCAAAATGCCAAACGCAATTGAACCCAGCAGATAAGCTGCGACTATCCAGACCACAGGAACCAAGGTAACGGGAATAAAACCTAACTCATTCATATTAAGATGCTCTAAAATCTAACTAACCACATTCTAAACCATAGCAAAATACTGGGCATCATATTTTATGGACATCATTTTTCTAAGCGAAGTCAAAGTACAAACCAAACTCGGCGTACCTGAGTGGGAACGCATGGTTGAGCAAACCATCGTCCTCGACATCGAAATTGGCTACGATTTAAGCAAAGCCGGCAAAAGCGATGCCGTTGCCGACACCATAGACTATGGCGCGGTGGTTGAGCGGATACGCAGAACGCTAAGCGAAAATAGCTTTCAACTCGTAGAAGCCCTAGCCGAGCATGTTTGTCAATTGATTTTGGCTGAATTTAGCGCGTTGAGCGTGAAAGTTAAAGTGGCAAAACCAGCGATATTGCCTGGACTAAAAGCGCTGGGGGTAATAATTCAGCGTAATACAAAAAATCCTAATTAAATCTACTACTCTCCCCATACCCCCTTACACCACGCTGAGCAACGCAGACATAAAGGGAGTTTTCAGCAATCGGCTGTTTGAGCCGCTAGGCGAGTTTTCGATTGCTGCCCTTTATGTTAAGTAGCGGAGGGAAGCCGCAGGCCGTGGTGTGGGGTGTCCTTTTCTTTCACCTATTTCTTTTGGACAAGCAAAAGAAATAGGTTCGCCAGTCGGGCGAGACCGACATGGTTAATATTTCACCACCTTACCCCCACCCTAACCCTCCCCCTTAAAGGGTGAAGGTATAAATACTTCTGGATTCCAGCCTTCGCTGGAATGACGACGAAATATTAACCTCTTGGGTGATGCACCGAATGCAGCCGCTTCAACCGCTCCCGCGCCACATGCGTATAAATCTGCGTCGTTGAAATATCCGCATGCCCCAACAGCATCTGCACCACACGCAGATCAGCCCCATGATTCAGTAAATGCGTAGCAAAGGCATGGCGCATTACATGCGGCGACATATGCTTAGTAATCCCCGCTAATAAAGCATAGCGTTTGATCAAATACCAGAATGCCTGGCGCGTCATCGCCTCGCCACGGTTAGTCACAAACAACGCATCACATAATCGCTTTTGCAAAATGGCTGACCTTGCCTCGCTTAAATAACGGGCAATCCAGTCGGCTGCCTCCTCGCCCATCGGCACCAAGCGTGTTTTGCTGCCCTTACCGGTTACACGCACCACGCTGTCACTTACACTCACCTCTGTGGTCTTAATGGAAACCAGCTCTGAAACACGCAAACCACATGCATAAATCAGCTCCAGCATGGCCCTGTCGCGCAAGCCCGCAGGCTCGTTTAAATTAGGCGCATTGAGCAGTGCCACCACTTCATCCTCATTCAGGCTCTTGGGCAGGCTACGTGGCAATTTGGGGGATTCTATTTGCAGGGTAGGATCAACACTTATCTTGTTTTCACGCAGACTGTAGCGATAAAACCGCCGCAGGCTGGCAATCAGGCGGCTGATGCTGCGCGGTTTGTTTTGCGGAAACTTTACTGCAAGGTATTGCTGGATATCAGCCTGATCTACCGTTAATAATTGCTTACCCTGAGTCAGTAGCCAGAATGCAAATGTCATTAAATCCAGCCGGTAACTTTCCAGCGTGTTTTTGGATAAACCATCTTCCAGCCACAAATGGTCAATAAAGGTATCCAGCTCCGCGCTATCATCAGGCGCCAACACGCGTTCACCCACAAACCACTCCATCCAAACGCACACCCTCATGCCGTAGCAGCCATTGTTTGATCAGCAGCCCATTCTGCTGACCTTGCATAAAACCGCCAAGGCCATTCTGGGCAACCACCCTGTGGCATGGAACAAGTAATGGCAAGTTATTTGCCCCGCACGCATTGGCAACTGCCCTGGGGCCTGAGCCAATCTGACGGGCAAGCTCGCCATAGGTACGCGTTTGTCCCAACGGAATCGCTGCAATAGCCTGCCACACACGCTGCTGGAACGCTGTTCCGCGCTGGGTCAAAGGCAGGTTAAATGTTGTAGAAGGCTGCCGTAAGTATTGTGTGATTTGATTACAGGCACGCATTACCAGAGGATTATTTGACTGTTTCTTGATTCGCACCGAGTCTGCGGACACCAAGTTTCCGTGCGCCAAACCTAGCAGTTCAATGGCAAGCTGGTCACCTCGCGCGGCAATCGCTACGGCTCCGAATGGCGTATTAATAAGGGCATCATCATTCATTGACATTGAATGATATTAAACCAAAGGAGTCCTTTGCAGAAGTACTTCTTGCAACAAAAAACCCCAACGATTTGCATCTGTTGGGGTTTGTTTGAATCCGCTTTTGAATTACGCGTTTTCTGCCGGCGCCATAACTTCTCTGTCACGAGCAACCAATTTTTCTTTAATACGTGCAGATTTACCTGAACGCTCACGCAAGTAGTAAAGTTTTGCACGGCGTACATCACCGCGGCGTTTCAATTCAATACTGGCAATCAATGGTGAGTATGTTTGGAATGTACGTTCAACACCTTCACCTGAAGAGATTTTGCGCACGATGAATGATGAGTTCAAACCGCGGTTACGTTTAGCGATTACCACACCTTCGTATGCCTGCACACGTTTACGTGTACCTTCAACAACGTTCACGCCTACAACTACAGTGTCGCCTGGAGCAAAGTCAGGGATTGTTTTGCCTAAACGGGCAATTTCTTCCTGCTCTAGCATTTTAATAATATCTGCCATGTTATTTCCTTTATATCGCCTTGGGTTTAAACCTTGAGGTTTATCCTTGGCGGGTTCCTTTTAATTATGAAGAAACTTGTTCCTGCTACTTATCTTCTTGTAGCAGCCGTGCTTCTTCTCTCGTCAACGGCCTTGCGGCCAAT
>Ga0255338_1004072_pt1 | contig 15962 bp, 11 predicted proteins | sample MeOH1_35cm_T4_19_FD_203715 | JGI IMG/M metagenome (GOLD analysis project Ga0255338, IMG submission 203715) | Sandy soil microbial communities from University of British Columbia, Vancouver, Canada - MeOH1_35cm_T4_195 | ecosystem: Engineered > Artificial ecosystem > Sand microcosm > Unclassified ...
TAGAGCTCGTTGGCGTATTTCGTGACGGCATACGGTGAAAGCGGCCTGCCGATGACGTCCTCCACTTTCGGCAGCCCCGGATGATCGCCGTAAGTGGAGCTCGAGGCGGCATAGACGAATCGCTGAACGCCCGCGTCGCGCGCGGCGACCAGCATGTTCACGAAACCGGTGACGTTGACCTCGTGCGCGGCGATCGGGTCTTCTATCGATCGCGGCACCGAGCCGAGCGCCGCGTGATGCAGCACGTAGTCCACGCCGGCGCATGCCTGCCTGCAATCCGCGAGGCGCCGTATGTCGCCCTCGATGTTGGTGTAGCGGCGCCACGCTCGCTCGCCGACGGCCGCACTCACCTGCTCGAGATTGCGCGCGTAACCCGTGGAAAGGTTGTCCAGTCCGATGACTTCCTGCTCCAGGCCGAGCAGCGCCTCCAGCAGGTTGGAGCCTATGAAGCCGGCCGCGCCCGTGATGAGCCACCGGCGCGGACGGGCGCGTAGAAGTTGCTGCGCTTTCTCGTAACTGCTCATCGGCGCCTGCCCCGTCACAGCCGCCACACGGTGACTCCCGCCTCGCGCAACGCAGGCAGGTCGAACCGGCTCTTCACGTCGATGAAGCAACCGCGCTCGGCCAGCTTGGATTGATAGTGACCGAGTGGCTTGTCGATGAATTCGCGGTGCGCGACTGCGACCACGAGCGCCTCCGCGCGCGGCAGCGCGTCCCACGACTCGAGCTCGAGGCCATACTCGTGCCGCGCTTCTTCGGCGTCCGACACGGGGTCGTGCACGTGCACGTCGATGCCGTACGCCTTGAGCTCGTGTATGACGTCGATCACGCGCGTGTTGCGGATGTCGGGGCAGTCTTCCTTGAAGGTGAGCCCGAGCACGTTGACCGGACAGCCCTTCACGCGAGAGCCGTTCTGGATCATGTGCTTCACCGTCTGCTCCGCGATGAACTTGCCCATGCCGTCGTTGATCCGCCGCCCGGCCAGTATGACCTGTGGATGGTAGCCGACCATGTCGGCCTTGTGCGTGAGGTAGTACGGATCGACGCCGATGCAGTGGCCGCCGACCAGGCCCGGCCGGAAAGGCAGGAAATTCCACTTGGTTCCCGCGGCCTGCAGCACTTCGGTGGTATCGATGCCGATGCGGTCGAACAATATGGCGAGCTCATTCATGAGCGCGATGTTGAGGTCGCGCTGCGTGTTCTCGATCACCTTCGCCGCCTCCGCGACCTTGATGCTCGAAGCGCGCGACACGCCGGCCGTGACGATGCTCTGATAGAGCGCGGCGACCCGGTCCAGCGTCTGCGCATCGTCGCCCGACACCACCTTCAGTATCTTCGTGAGCGTGTGCTCCTTGTCGCCGGGATTGATGCGCTCCGGCGAATAACCCACGTGGAAGTCCCGCTTCCATCGCATCCCGGAATGCTTCTCGAGCGTGGGAATGCAGACTTCCTCGGTCGCGCCCGGATAGACCGTCGACTCGTACACCACGATGGCGCCGTGCTTCATGTTCCGGCCTGCCGCCTCGCTCGCGCCCAGCAGAGGCCTGAAGTCGGGCTGATGGGCCGAGTCCACGGGCGTAGGCACTGCCACGATGATGAAATCGGCTTCGGACAGTGTGGAAGGATCGCTCGTCACGGTGAGATGACGCGCGGCTCGCAGGTCCTCGGCGGAGACCTCGCCCGTGGGATCGACGAAGCGGCGATAGCTATCCACCTTGGCCGTCGACAGGTCGAAGCCTATCGTCTTGCGCTGCTTGCCGAACTCCACGGCGAGCGGCAAACCCACGTACCCCAGGCCGATTACGGCTACTATGCTCATATGATTAAATTATTCCGCTCAAGTTATCGCCACACGCGGTTTCTTCACCGGGAGCGGACCCGTGCATAGAGTCCTGTCGACGGCTTGTGACTGGTATTTCCGTCCATCTCCCTTGCTCAGCGACCGGATAGCAATAACGATGCCCGCGCATTGCCGGTCGAAATCGACTCCGATCCATGACACATTCGTAAAATTCCCCGACATGCGTGCCCATATTTACACTCGCCCCTTCAAAAAGGCGGCTCACCTGGCGCTCTTCGCCTGCGCATTCGGTCTCGCCGTGCCCACGCATGGAGCGACAATGGCGCAGACCATAGCGCACGTGAAACCCTCCGTCGTCGCCATCGGCACGTTCATGAAGACGCGCAGCCCGGCGGTCACGTTCATTGCCACGGGCTTCGCCGTCGGCGCTGGCCGGCATGTCGTCACGAACGCTCACGCCGTCGACAAGGTGCTCGATATCGAGCATATGGAGAGTCGCATCGTGCTGGTTGCCAAAGAGGGGGAGACGCAGGCCCGCAGCGCCGAGATACTGGTGCTCGACAAGGAGCACGACCTGGCATTGCTTGCGATCGCGGGCGATCCCCTGCCCGCGCTGAAGCTTGGGGATTCGGACGGCGTGCACGAGGGCGAGATGATGGCCTTCACCGGATTTCCGATCGGCATGGTGCTCGGTTTCCATCCCAGCACCCACCGCGGCATGGTGGCTGCGATCACGCCGGTCGCGTTGCCCGGGATCACGGCGCAGCAGCTCAATGCGCGCACGATCAGCCGCATCCGTGCGTCCGTCTACAACGTGTTCCAGCTCGACGGCACGGCGTACCCCGGCAACAGCGGCAGCCCGCTGTACGATCCGGACAACGGCACGGTCTACGGCATCATCAACAGCGTGTTCGTGCAGGGCACGCGAGAGAGCGCGATCAGCCGCCCGAGCGGGATCACGTACGCCATTCCCAGCCGCTACATCCGCGAGCTGCTGCAGAAGGCGAACGTGCCCGGCTTCTAGGGGGTAGCACGACCGCGCCGCACCGGTGTTTTCACTGCGACGTCCGCAGCGGACGCGCTCATGATGATCGAAGGCTCGACGATGCCCGCTTCGTACGGGTGGCTCGCCTTGCGATACATCCGCGTGATCCTCTCGACATAGTTGCGCGTTTCGGCGTACGGCGGGATGCCGCGGTATTTCTCCACTGCACGCTCGCCGGCGTTGTATGCAGCCACGACGAGCGGCACGTCGCCCTGAAAGAACGCGAGCAGCCAGCGCAGATAGGCAAGCCCGCCCTTGATATTGTCCACCGGGTTGAACACCTTCTTCACGCCGAAGCGGGCAGCGGTTTCAGGTATGAGCTGCATCAGTCCCTGAGCGTTTTTCGGTGATACCGCTGCCGCATTGAAAGCCGATTCTGCCGCGATCACGGCGAGGACGAGTTGCGTGTCGACCGCATATTGAGGCGCCAGGCGGCGCACCAGCCGCTCGATCTCGGGCGGCACCTTGGGTATGCCGTCGGCCGCCGGCAAGTCGCTTTCGTCGCCAACCCGCGCAGAGGCGGACGCATCGGTAGACGCAGCCGCGACGGGCGGATCGGGCTGCAAGCAGGGCGGCAACCGGACGACAGGCTGCGCGCTCACATAGTGTAATGCCCTGGCTGCATATTCATGACCTTGATCGGCGGCCATGCGAAACAACGCGGCGGCAAGCGTGTCGTCCCGGGCTACGCCGCGGCCGTAGGCATACGTCCAGCCCAGCTGGTACTGCGCCTCGGCATAACCCTGTTTCGCCGCCTTGCAATACAGCTGATTCGCCTTCTCAAGGTTCTTGGGCACACCCTCGGCATGCGCGTAGCGCGTGCCGAGCTCGGCCTGGGCACGCGGATCGCCGTGCCCGGCCGCAGTCTCCAGCGCTTCGAGATGCGCCCACGGAGCGGCAACGCCGCCCGCGGAATAGGCGGACAACACTGCGGCGACGGCGAGACCGCTCAATCGTTTCATGTGGTGTCCCATTGAGCTCTCGACCTTTTTTGACGCTCGATACCCTCTGCCGACCTCTCCACTCGAACGGGTCGGTCCCATTTCGGAGATGCGCGATCCATAGCCGGCTATGCGCGGAAGCAAAGTTGAAGCCAGTCACGCCATCCGCCTGATTGCAGACGTCCGGACTCATTCAAATGCCATAAAGTTTCGCGCCATGTAAAGTTTTCCGACGTCGATATCGAGCGGGGGCTCCCGCCCGGCTCCAGGCAAGCACGATGCGCCTTGAACTCATCCGGCAGGCAATCCGGGAGAGAAAACAGAGAAGAGATGACCGCGAGCTCGACAAGAGGCCGCAGCTTCCCGCCTTCCCCGATGTCGTTCGGGTAGGATAGAGCCCGTCATGAGCACCACCACCCGGCGGCATCGTCGCGCACAGGACTTCAGCGCCGACGTCGTTGCGCGACCCTCTCCGCGACACATCGAGCGGGCCGAGCGTCCTGCATCACCGCGCGGCGTGCGGCTGCGCATACTGCTGATCGTCTCCGCGCTTATTGCGTACGGCTCGCTGTATCCGTTCGACTTCACCGTGCCGGGCTCCGCTGCCGATGCATGGGGCACTCTGCTGCACGACTGGTCGATGACGACGTCGCGAGGGGACGCCCTCGGCAACCTCGCTCTGTTCCTCCCGCTCGGCTTCATCGGCGTGTTCGCATTTCCGGGCCGGTCACCCGTCGCCGTGATGAGGCTGGGCCTGTTCAGCCTTTTCCTCGCCGCGGTGCTGCAGGTCGCGCAGATCTATTTCCCGCCGCGCACGCCGGCCATCGCCGATGTCATGTGGAACATGATGGGCGCGTGCCTGGGCATCGCCGCGGGCCTCGTGCTGAGGGACAGCGTCCGGTTGAGATGGCAAAGCTGGGACCGGGCCTACGCCGTGCCGCTCACCTTGATCGTGCTCTGGATCGCGGCGGAGCTGCTGCCGCTCGTTCCTTCGCTCGATCTGCAGCTCATCAAGGAGAGCGTGAAGGCGTTGCTCGCGCTCCACATGTCCACTCCCGACATCGTGTGGCATGCAGGGGGCGTGCTTCTCGCCGGGCGGGCGCTCACGGCGATCGCGGGCCGCTCAAGAGCTTTGCGGTGGCTTGCGGTTTTGATCGTCGTCGTCATCGCGGGAAAAATGTTGATCGTCACACGCGTGCTCAACGCGTCCACGCTTGCCGGCCTCGTGCTCGGCTACGGCGCATGGGGTGTCGTGTCCATGCGCCCCTCGCGCGATGCCGTAGTCGTCTGTGCGCTCGTGATCGCCTATACGCTGAAGGCGCTCTTTCCCATGACGCTGCGCGCAGTGCCGGCCGACTTCAACTGGCTGCCTTTCGCCGGCATGCTGCAAGGCTCCATGCTGATCAACGCGCAAGTGCTCGTCGAAAGCGTGTTCGTCTTTGCCGGCGTGCTGGGCCTGCTCCGCATGCTCGGCTCCAGCGTGATCGCAAGCAGTGTGGTGCTCGCGTTCTGGGCCGCGGCTCTCGAAGCAGCTCAGTTGTACATCGTCGGCCGCAGTCCGGACATCACCGAGCCTCTGCTCGTGCTTCTGGTCGGCAACATCTTGCAGCGCGCGCCTGCTTCCTCTGCGAGACGCTACGTGCATTGAGCACGGCACGCCGCCGCGCGACGCATGCTTTTCCGCCGGGCCGCGATCACATCAACGTTTTTGTCGAAGAGCACACTGCCGCCACGCTGCCTGGAACTCCTCTTTTTCTCTGTGCACGCACACCTCATGGACACGTGGTTCCTGTCGTTCTCGACCGACAATTTTTTCGAGACTTCCGTGACAAATTTATAGCAGGGTAAAAGACGTGCGCGCATATAGTTCACCCATCTTCTGCGTAATGCAGTGCTCGTCGACGTCAACGACGACTCCGGAACCAGCAACCGAAGCGCAGACATCGACGCTCGTGCCGATACCGTGCGTTAACAGCGCGAGGCAGTCGGCGAGAGCGGGCATCCGCAAAGCAAAGCACAATCAGCTGGGTAACACGACCTTGAAAGGGGGGTCATACATGCACATGCGCCTACGTGAGCTCGCCATGGCGGTCGCCGCCGTGTACGCAGCCGGCTTCATGCCGACCCGATCCACCGCACTCGACAATGTTCTCGGAACGTCCGCAGCATACGCGCAAACGCAGGATTCGAATGTGAAGATAGCGTCACTCGAATCCGACATCCAGACGGCAAGGCTGATGGAGGAGCTGCTGCAGAAGCAGCTCACCGACGTCACACGTCAGCCGACGAACGATCTCAGCCCGTTACAGAAACAAGCCCGCCAGCAGCAGATCGACGCGCTGCGGTCCTTGCTCACCCGAACCACGGAACGGCGGAAGGATCTGGAGAAGGCATTGGCTGAACTGAAGAAGCAGGCCAATCCCAAACCGACGCCCACACCCACACCCACACCCACACCCACACCCACACCGACGCCCACGCCGACACCCACGCCGACACCCACGCCGACGCCCACGCCGACGCCCACGCCAACGCCTGCTGCCTCCGGTGACTTTGCGACGCGCTGTAGCGACCCCGCTGTGGTCCGCTGCATCAGCTTCGACGCAGCGTCCGATATTGCAGGGGGGGCTGGAGCCAACACAGGTATCAGTGCGGGCACCCACGCGGCCCCGGAGATCGATACAGCGGTCAGCGCTTCCGGGGGCGGCTCTCTGAAGTTCACTGTGCCGCCAAGCTCCGGTTCGGATTCTTCCGGGGCCTACTTCGCCAATTTCTCACCCGATCTTTCGCTCCGCTTCGGAGAGAACACGGAGTTCTTCGTACAATGGCGTCAGCGTTTCAGCCCTGAGTTCGTCAGCACGTTCTTCGCGGGCAACTCCGGCATCAAGCAGGCCATCATCACCACGGGCGATACTCCGAATAGAAAATGGGCCTCGTGCGAAGCGATCGGCAATGTCGTGACCTCTTACTATCAGGAGCGATTCAGCATCATTTACAACTCCTGCACGGGCAGCGGCTCACATGCGCCGTATGCGGGGTTTTTTGAACCGATTGCCGGCTCCGGTGGCGATTTCAAGCTGCAGAACGCCATGCCGACACCTTACTGCACGTACGTCGGCGGTGAGAGCGCGAAATCTCCGGCATTTCCTGCCGGCTGCTTCGGCTGGTATCCGAACGAGTGGATGACGTTCCAGGTGGCGACCACCTTGGGCCCTCGCGACAACGTGAACAACGAGTTCACCAACAGCCGGGTACGCATGTGGGTCGCGCGCGAAGGACAGCCTTCGGTCCTGGTGCTCGACTGGAAACCCGGCATACCGGGATACTTCCCGCTCACCGCCGGTCCGCTTTCAGAGGATCAGAAATTCGGCAAAGTCTGGCTGCTGCCGTACCAGACCACCAAAGATGCGACGCAAGTGCATCCGGTCGCGTACACCTGGTACGACGAATTGATCATCTCCAAAAATAAAATTCCAGACCCTCAACCGGCTTCCACGGCGCCGGCCGCGACAACGCCGCCTCCGACTACGTCACCGACGCCAACGCCGACTCCGACGCCGCCTCCGACCACGTCGCCATCGCCATCGCCGACGCCGTCACCATCACCATCACCGTCAACGCCTGGCGTTCCGAATCCTCAACTCTCGGCTCTCCCGGCAAACACCGTCGTCGACTTGGGCCCTCTTACATGCACCGGTGTAGAAGGGGAGTCGCCCGCTGCCTGCAAAGAGCAAACCGGATACAGCGGAATGGTGTACGACAAAAACCGCCATCGTATGGTTATTTTTGGCGGTGGGCATGCCGGAACGAATTACAACTCCGTCAACACACTCGATATGACTACGCTCAAATGGACCGAGGAGTATCAGCCGACCCCATGCTCGAGCATGACGTTCTCAAATTATGATTTCAATTTGGGCGCCTGGCTCTCTGGACCTTCAGGCCCCTATCCTCGGCCGGCCGCGCGGCACACCCTGGACGAGATGACTATGGTCGGCGATGAGCTCGTCGTGCTTGCCAAAGTCGAGGGAAACCATAGTTGTGTCGAAACAAACGGCATGTACACGAGCCATGAACTGGATTCAGCGGCCAAAGTGGCGCATTACAACTTCCCCACAAAAACCTGGTCGTTCGCCGACACGAGAGGCGCAACCAACTATGCAGCCACAGAGTATGACCCTGTTTCGAACAAAATCATCTTACTTGGCGATAAGCTCGAAGTTTATGATCCGGTCACCAAAGTCAAAACTACGGCGATCGATCTCGGCCGCGTCTATGGCATCAAAGACGAGCAGGGCAACATTGTCAATGCGATGGAGCTCTCATACAACAGGAGCATGGTCTACTATCCGCCCAATCAAAAAATGTACTACTTTGGGCTGAGCGACGTGTTCGAGGTGACCCTCGATCGCACCGATTTCAGCAAAAGCACCATTACGAAATTGACGACGACCGGAAAGCCATCCTCCCTACCGTACGATATCGCGGGAGGCTTCGCTTATGACTCGGTCAACAAGATCATCGGCGGCAGCATGTATCAAAGCACTTTCAGCGCCTTTAACCCCCTGACCAAGTCCTGGACCAGCAAAGTCGTACAGGGAGGCACTCCTGGCAGCACAAGCTGGAATACGATCAGCTACGATCCGGTCAACAACGTCTTCGTGTTTGTGACCATGGAAAAGGAAACGTGGGCCTATCGCTATGGGACGGGCGGCATGTGACAGCTCGAAAAAGTGACTGGCGAAAACGCCGCCGCACTTCCCCCCTGTAAACCGCCCGCCGCAACCGAACTCCGTTCGGGTGCGGCGGGCGACTTCGCTCTAAGCTATCCAAGCCAGGCTGCACCCTTCACGCTCTGCCGCGCAATCGGCATACCCTCCCTTGCCGTGCGCTGAAGTTCCAGGCTGCCGGTCGCTCTCGATCGCGTCGGAGATCGTGTCTTCCCGTAATTTCCCTACACTTCCAGGACGGCAGGCGCTTGCCGTTTGTCCGCTGCAGACCTCGCTTTCAACGCGGCTCTCAGATCCCACGCGACGAGCAGCACCAGCGTGACTGCAAGGGATTGCGTTGGAATCCCGTAGCGCGGATTTTCTCCGTATTCGAAGAGGGCCTGCACCACCGACGCCCCTATTACCACGCAGCTAACGATGAGGGGAATGGACATGCCATAGGTTCCCTTCACGCGCCGGACGACGGCGGCGGCCATCACCCAGCCGCTCGCCACAACGGCCAGCAGATTCGCCACGAGCAGGAGCATTCTTTCCGGCGGCCAACCCAGCCCGATCAGCTTTGCAGCACCGGGCGTCTTGAATTTGTCCGGGCGCATATAAAGGGGCGCCGCCCAGAAGCTTGCCCATGCCTCTGCAACGCTTTTCAGATAAAGGCTTGGATACTTCATAAACAACGCCAGCGAAAGCTCGGTGAGTCGCCGCGACAGCGCTATGTCGTCAAGCCCTGTCTGTTCCCGCATCTCATCCCGGGCGAGAAAAATCGTGACCGCCGAGCTTCCCGTCTCCGCGATCTTTTTTTCGCGATGCTTGAGGTAGATGTCCCGGATGGTCGCGTACTCGTCTCCGGCATGTTCGATGAAGCGACCGCTGTGGTTGGTGAGGCCGTATCCCATGTTGGTTGAAAGCGCGAATTGCCCGATCGTCGCTTTGTTGAATGCGGCCCAGCCCAGCACAGGCAGGATAAACGCCACGACAACGCTCGCTGCCAGACGCTTGCCGTCCCGTTCGAAGAGAAGAAGGAGCAGGGCGAAGAGCGGGCCCAGGTAGATATATACGGGCCGTGTGAGTGTAGCGAAGGCGGAAGCAAAACCTGCCCAGGCGCCATATCCCAGGTGACGCCGCTTGGACGCCGCTATCAAAGATGCGACCGAGAGCACGATCAGGAATGTGCTGAGCGTCTCGCTCAGCACATTGGCCTCGAAAAACAGCTGGTTCAGCGCGAGCGTATGAGCGAGGCCGGCACACAAGGCCCAAATACTGTTTCCCGTATGAGAAAGGCAAATCCAGAACAGCAGGATCGATATGAGCACACCCAACGTCGATTGGATGAGCCACACCAGGAAATGGTTCTGGTATCCCAGCAGAAGCAGAAGAGAATAGGCCGGAGTCCGGACTGCGCGATAGTCGCTAAAGTCGAAGTTGAGTATTTGCGATGCCAGGGTATGGTAAGTGCCTGTGTCCGGATAAACGACGGGCTGGTATACGAGGAACAGGGCTGCTCTGGCCGCAACAGCGATCACGACGAGCAGAACCAACGCTCTGATCGCGGAACGTGACTGATCCATGTCTTACCTCCTGTTCCGGCGGTAACGGTGCGATGTCGGACTTGATATCGTGCGATGCATGCACATACCGCAATGGAGCGGATTAACGAGCGACGTCGTCGAGCACGCGGGCGAGCTCTGCAGTCCTCGCCTCGCGTGATGCGGCATTCACCTTTACCTGCCTCGCCACCGGCGCTCGCTGCTCGCGCAACAAGCGGAGAAAGCGCATCAACAGCCGCGAAATCTCCTCTTGAGAGTCGAGCGGCGCTATCGTATCTATCCCTGCATCCCGCAATACCGCAGCAGTGTCCCCGGCGGGGTCGGTCAAGGCGAGCACGGGGCGCCGCGCCCGCAGATATTCGTAGAGCTTCGCCGGCACCTGATAGTTGCAGTTCGAAGCCTGCAGCACGAGGAGCGCGTCGGCTGAGAGCATCTCGGCGAGCGCTTCCCGATAAGGCAGCGCCGGCTCTATGGCCACGATCCGTTCCAATTGATGCTGCGCAACGAGCCGCCGCAGGTATTCGTCGCAACCGGTTGCCCGCATGATGACCTTCAACACGCCCTGCCCGATCTCGCCGCGGTCATGCAGATCGGCGAGCGCTGCCAGGAACGGACGCGGATCCCGTTCGGAAGCGTAGACCGTCCCGCTGTGCAGGAGGACAAAGGATGCGCACCTCGTGGACGCCTCGCCCGCGGTTTGCTCCGCCGCCTTGAATACCTGTTCGTCATACCCGTTCTCGATCAAGGCAAGGCGCGGCCGCGGAAGCTTCGGGTAGCGATCCGTGTAAAGCTGCAGTGCGCCAGGTGCCGTGAACACGGCTCGTGCACAGTGCGCCAGCGTCTTGGCCTCTATCCATTCATAGGCCCGGTGCTCCAGCGGATGCGGCGGATAGTCGTCCTGCGCCATCGGGTCGCGAAAATCAGCGACCCAGGGGATGCCGGTCAGGCGGTGCAGCGTGTACCCGATGAGATGTGCGGTGGCGATCGGATAAGTCGTCCAGAGGACGTCCGGCTTGAACTTGCGTATGAGCGTGAGCCCTGCAGGTACGGCGCCGAGCCACCAGCTCCACCAGCGGTCGGGAATGGCGAGCGCCTGCGGATACCGCGCGCGCCACGCGAAATGCTTGCCCGTATCCAGCGCGAAGACGCGCCGCACGTCGAGGCCGGCGGGCACTTCGGCCATGCCGGCGTCCGACACACCCGAGTAAGCTCGTGGATGCGCGGTGAGTATCGTGGGCTCCCACCCCAGCTCGGGCAGGTATTGCGCAAAGCGCAGCGTCCGCTGTATCCCGCTGCTCACGTTCATGGGCGGGAAATGGTATGCCACCATCAGCACGCGTTTCACCAGGAGCGCACCCATTCGGCGGTCCAGGTGGCGACCTGGTCCCGCCATACGCGGCGCGAGAACGTATGCGTCGCCCCGGGCAGCGTGCGGCGTGAGACGCGCGGCGCGGCGAGCAGGCGTCGCCAGGGCCGCGATGCGGCGCTCACGTCGATGAACTCCTGCGCCGTGAGATCGTTGCCCGAGAGTATGAGCAGCACGCGTCCACGAAAGAGCGACAATCCTTCCGCCATGCGCGCACCGAGCGGCTCGGGGCCGGCGGTCGGACGCGACTCCACGGCAGGCGCGCTTCCGCCGCTGCCGATGGCATGTCGCACATTGCCGGCGAGCGACTGCGCCGAGCCGCGCAAATCCAGCTCGCCGCGCAGGAGCTTCCGCCAAGGCTCCGCGCTCCACAAGCGCTGCCAATAATAGTGTTTCAGATAAGCTCTTGCCTCGCTGCCCGTCGAGCGTATCCATGGATTGAGGAGCACGAGTCCGGTGACGCGCGTGTCCTTGTGGGCGTAGAACAAGGCGGCGGAAGCGGCATCGCACAGCCCCCAGATCACGATCTCGCGCAGCTCGGGCACCGTCTCGAAAAACGCATCCGCCGCCGCACGCAGATCCGGGTCCACGTGCTCGAAGCTCGTCGGCTCGCCGGTGCTGTCTCCCATCCCGCGGTAGTCGAACCGCATCACCGCCATGCCCTGTTGCGCGAGCTCATTTGCGAGCAGCGCGAACTGACGGTGGCTGCCGACGCGATATTGCGGACCGCCGACGGCGATCAGCACGCCGCGCGGGAGCGGTTGCGCCGGCCGGGTCACGATGCCCGCGAGCCACTCGCGCTCGCAGGCAAAAGCGAGCGGGCGATGGATCGTGCTCATGCGGGCACTTCCGCGAACATGCGCGTCGTCTCGGCAAGGAGCTCGGGGCTGTCGGCGATCTCTATCGCGCTCCAGAAAGACTCACCCGCGACGGTGCGCACTTCGAGCTCGACGCCGCTCGCGGCCCAGGCGTCCGCGACGCGGCGCGACGCCGGCGACAACTGGCGATTCGCTTCGGGCGCTATTTCCAGCCAGCACACCGGCGCGGCGCGAGGGGCGAGCGCCGAGAGCTTCAGTCGCTCGACCGCATCCGCCATCGCAGGCGTCAGATCGTAGCCGCCGATCTCGAGCGTAGCGCCCGCTTTGAGCTCGTTACGCAAATCCTGCGTGCTCACCTTCTCGCCGGTCCCGAGCATGCCGGCCGCGACCTGCACCCGCAGGAACTGCGCGAGAAACGCTGCTCCGCTCACCACGGGCTGCCACAGGAGATGGCCTGCAATCGGTTCCGCGCTGTCCGCGGCATAGTCCAGCGCGAGCAGCGCACCCAGGCGCAATCCCCACAGGTGCAGCGGAGCCGGGACGCGCTGCTTCAGCCAGCGCACTGCGAGTGCAACGTCCTGCTTCCAAAAATCCCAGGACGCCTCGCCGAAGTCTCCGCTGCTGTCGCCGCAACCGTAGAGATCGATCTGCAGCACGCCGTAACCCTGCGCCGCGAGCAGCCGCGACTGCATGGCCGCCATGCGCCGCGACTTGTTCATCTCTTCGGCGAACGGATGCAGATACACCAGTGCACCGCGAGCAACGCCGGCGGCGGGATGAAAAATGCAGAAACGCTCGCCGCGCCCCGCCGGCAGAAAGAATGGCTCGAACGGCGCATTCCCGGCGACCGCCTTCACGCGTCCAGCTTCTGCTCTACGAAATCAGTCAGCGTGCCGAGGGTGGCGAAGGTCGCTGCACCGATCTCGTCGTCGTCGACGCTGATGCCGAAGTGCTCTTCGAGCGCCGTGATCAGATGCACGACCGCCATCGAGTCGAGTTCGGGTATCGCCCCCAGCAGCGGCGTCGTCACGTCCATTGCCTGGGTGCGCGCACCGAGCTGCAGCGCGCGACCCACCACCGTTTTCACGTCGTCTATCACCACACCAGAGCTCCCATCGTCAACGCGCATCCCGCTATGACGGCACCCCATGCAGCCGCGGTCCCGCGCCAGGCGGCCGCGGTGGAGCATTAATCGGGCCACCCGCCCTCCGGTATCGGTTGCGGCGCGCCGTACCGGAACGGAATGCTGCCCGTTTTCGGCGGCCTGCGCATTGGTATGGAAATACTAGGTTGTCCGGTATGACCTGACTATGGACGCGGCCCCAGACGATATAAAGAATGGGCGTTGGATCACCGTCGCCCAGGCGGGGTCGTCGCGCAAGTCCTCATCGCGGCCCGCCCTGGCGTCGGCACAAATCATGCTTACCGGCGCCACCAGCGTCTGCAGCTTCACCTACGAGAACAGCCACACTGACGAGGACCACTTGGGCGATACCGACATGACTGCAGTCAATTTTGCCGGCTCGTCGAAGAAACGCATGCTGGAGAGATACGCAAGCCCCTTCAAGACCTTCGGGTTGTTCGCTGGACTGGTGTACGCGATCGATCGTGCCCTCGCGCGGCTGTCTCCCGCCTGCCGGCTGTACTTCTACGACCTCATGGTGCAGCCCATACCCGGGCAGCCCTTGCCAGGCAGCCGTCCGTCCCGAACGCTCGAGATCCGCGAAATCAAGCGCGGCGACCCGGAAGTCCTGCGCATGCCGGCGCGACCCGAGATCAAGGAATCGCGGTTCGCGCAGAATGCGACCTGCCTTGGCGCGTACCGGCATGGCGAGCTCATCGGCTATATCTGGTTCTGCTTTCGAGCTTACGAAGAGGACGAAGTCCGCTGCACCTACGCGCTCTTGCCGGAGCGCGAAGCGGTGTTCGACTTCGATCTCTATATCTATCCCGAGCACCGCATGGGCCGCGCTTTCGTCCAGATCTGGGACGAAGCCGCCAAGTTCCTGCGCAGCCGCGGCATTCGCTATACGTACAGCCGCCTCACCCGCTTCAATGTCGCCTCGCAGCGCGCCCATCGGCATCTCGGATCGACGCGCGTGGCCCGCATGATGGTCCTGCAGGCCGGCTCCGTGGAGCTCCTGGCGGCGACCGTCTTTCCGTATCTGCATTTGAGCATGCGGAAATCCGCGCGCGCGCGACTTACGCTGCGCCCCGATGCGCTGCTGCATTCCGGTGATCGCACGACTGCATCGAGCGCAGGGAACGATAGTCTTCAAGCCGGAAAACCGCCTCTCGACCGTATGTGATCCGCCGCGGATATCGATACATGCCAGACCTGCTGCACGAGCTCATCGCCCACTCGGCATCCACCCATCCGCATGCGGAAGCGCTCGCGTATCAGCGGCGCGCGGTGACTTATGCCATGCTGTCCGATCAGGTGTCCGCTGCCGCAGCGGCTTATCTCGCGTTGGGCGTCGGACGCGGCGAACGGATCGCCGTGTACATGGAGAAGCGCTTCGAGACGGTGATCGCCGTTTTCGGCGCCGCGGCGGCGGGAGCGGTCTTCGTGCCCGTCAACCCGCTCTTGAAGCCCGACCAGGTCGCCTACATCCTCAGGGACTGCAACGTGCGTGTGCTGGTGACATCGGCGGAGCGGCTGAAGCTCCTCGCGCCGGTGCTCGCCGAGTGCCATGACCTGCACGCCGTGCTCGTCGCCGGCGCAGGGGACCGCCCGCAATCGATACCCGGCGCCACGGTAGCCGGTTGGGAAGATGCATTATCGGGCGGCGGCAGCGGGCGGCCGCATCGCGTCATCGATACCGACATGGCGGCGATCCTCTATACCTCGGGCAGCACCGGCAAGCCGAAAGGTGTCGTGCTGTCTCACCGCAACATGGTGGCCGGCGCACGCAGCGTCGCGCAATATCTGGAAAACCGCTCGAGCGATCGCATCCTGTCCGCGCTGCCGCTGTCGTTCGACGCCGGATTCAGTCAGCTGACGACGGCGTTCCACGTCGGCGCACGCGTGACGCTCATCAATTACCTCATGCCGCGCGATGTGCTCGACGCCGTGGCGCAGGACCGTATCACCGGACTCACCGCGGTGCCGCCGCTGTGGATACAGCTCGCGCAGCTCAAATGGCCGCCGACCGTCACGGAGCATCTGCGCTACATCGCCAACACCGGCGGGCGCATGCCCAAAGCAACGCTCGATCAGTTGCGCACGGCGCTGCCGAAGACCTCGCCTTTTCTGATGTACGGCCTGACGGAGTCGTTCCGCTCGACTTACCTTCCGCCGGCCGAGCTCGACCGCCGCCCGGATTCGATCGGCAAGGCGATACCGAATGCGGAAGTGCTGGTGGTCCGCGAGGACGGCACGCCCTGCGCCCCCGGCGAGCCCGGCGAGCTCGTGCACCGCGGTGCGCTGGTCGCGCTCGGCTACTGGAACGATCCCGAGAAAACCGCGGAGCGCTTCAAGCCCGTGCCCAACCAGCCCGCAGGCCTGGTGATGCCGGAGATCGCCGTCTGGTCCGGCGATACGGTGCGGCTGGACGAAGACGGTTACCTCTATTTCATCGGCCGGCGCGACGAGATGATCAAGACCTCGGGCTACCGCGTGAGCCCGACCGAAGTCGAAGAAGTCGTGTATGCGACCGGCCTCGTAGCGGAGGCCGCAGCACTCGGCATTCCGCATCCCGTGCTCGGCCAGGCCAT
>Ga0255338_1004073_pt1 | contig 15959 bp, 11 predicted proteins | sample MeOH1_35cm_T4_19_FD_203715 | JGI IMG/M metagenome (GOLD analysis project Ga0255338, IMG submission 203715) | Sandy soil microbial communities from University of British Columbia, Vancouver, Canada - MeOH1_35cm_T4_195 | ecosystem: Engineered > Artificial ecosystem > Sand microcosm > Unclassified ...
TGGGTTGGGCGACTGGAGCAAGAAATCGGTTTGGTCCGGACGAAGCGCTCCGGCGCCGGCCTGCTCTGGCGGATCCCGTAAGGCTGAGCCTGAACGTAACCGCGCCCAACCGGAAAAGCGTTTTGATTGAGCGATGCCTCCCGAACTGCTGCCTGCCGGCGCCGTTTGTCAAGGGCGCGGTCTAGAAGCCGGCGTAGGCGTCCATTAGCGTAGAGCAAGTGCTAATCGCGCCGTGGGCGGGCCTGGATCTCTCCGGCGGCGCACACTGCTAGCGCCAACCTGATATGCGCTGCTCGCAGTTGAACGGCAGCCAGCCTCAATTGGCAAGATCCCCGTAACCCGAGCCACGAGACTGTGATCTAACGAGTGCGTTTGGTAGGCGGTGGCCGCGTCGGCGAATGGAACCGTGCTTGGCTGTGGGCTTCAAGGGAGCTTGAGCACCCCCTAGTCGAGTGGTTCAGAAGTCAATTTCCGTGGTCATCCTCACCGACGCAACCCGGGGACCAGGGCGGGTGAAATAGATGGTGGTGCATCATCCTGAACACATGCGTCACCCTTCGTAACAAACAGGAGAGTCTAAGATGAATCGCTACTGCGTGCTGGCGTTCGGAGCGTTGTGGTGGGTCGCTGGAGGGGCCGCTCCGCTGAGCGCGGAACCGACTACCCTGCTTGCGAAGCCAGACGAGGCACAAGCTAACGTCGCGGCGTCGCCAAAACTCGATGACCGCGTACTGGTCTACTGCGGGGAGGCTGTCTCCAGCTCCGTGCTGGAGCATAACGTGGGCAGGCAAGAGATTGCGCTCAATGTGGGCGCCAAGCAGGGCGTTCGGTTCGGCCACGCGTTCCAGATCGTTGCGCCGGACTCCAGGGAGTGCGTTGGCGTCGCCAAGGTCATCGAGTTGCAAGCGCAGCGCTGTGTCGCCAAGGTGGTTTACCTGGATCAGGATAAAGTCGCGCAGTCGCTCAAAGGCTTCTCCGCGGTTTGCACGGCACCCAAGTCGAATAGGACAGGAATCGTTATCCAATGCGCCTTCGGTAAGGACATTTGGCGAACGGAATCGTTCGAGAACAAACTCATTCGTAGTCTGCTCGAGAGCGGCGGTGCAAAGGTTCAGATCCTGATCCGGGAGGACAGCCCGGATCAGGCACGTGGAGAGTAGTCGCTGCGGTAACCTGCTGCGCGCGGAGAAATCGAGCAATCGAGTGGAGCGGCGGTGATTTGCTGTTACCGCACGGTCCGTTACCGCGGTAATGATTCGGAGATCATCCGGAGGTTGTCGCCTGGACGGCAGGAGAAGCCGCCGAACATGCGCTGCACCCGATCCGTACGGAAGGGTGCAGCGTCACCACGTTGCGACCGGGGCGCATCCCGGCCGGCTAGGGAGTAACCGCTACTTTAAGCGGGCCTCCGCCGCGCGCCAGATCCGGCAGGAGTTGCGGCAACTGCTCCAGCCCGGCGTGCTCCTGAATGATGACGTTCGCGGGAATCTTCCCGTCCGCAAGGAGCCGGAGTGCCGAGCGGATCGTGGCGGGGGTGTGGTGGAAGGTGCCCAGCAGCGTGAGGGCGTCGTAGTGAAGGCGGCCGGTATCTAGCTGGACGGACGTGCCGGCAGGACAACCGCCGAACAGGTTCACCGTGCCGCCCTTTCGCACCAGCGAGATCGCTTGCTCCCACACCTCGGGGCTGCCCGTGGCTTCGATTACGCGGTCGGCGCCGTAGCTGGAGGTATGGGAGCGGACCCACTCCAAGGGGGAGAGGGTGTAGGGTGTTAGGTGTTCAGGTGTTGGGGAGGCACCGGTGAACACGGCGTTCGCCTGGGTGTCGAAGGCGGCTTCGGCGCCCATTTGGAGGGCGGCCTGGAGGCGGTTGGGGCGCCGGGCGACGACGAGGACGCGGGCGCCGGCCAGCACGGCGCAGCGGACCAGGAACAGGCCGAGCGGGCCGGCGCCGAGGACGAGCACCGTTTCACCCGCGCGGACGCCGGTCTCCTGTACGCCGTGGACCGCGCACGCCAGCGGCTCGGTGAGGGCAGCGACTTCGAACGAAATCGCGTCTGGAACGCGCAGCAGGTTCTTGCGGACAATGCGTTCCGGGATCACCAGGTACTCGGCGTAGGCGCCGTTCAGGAAGAGCAACTCCTCGCACAGCTCTTCGCGGTTGCGGGTGCAGAAGAAGCACTCGCCACAGGGAGCGGAGTTCGCTGCCACCACGCGGTCTCCGGGATGCCAGTCTGTGACGCCTGCGCCCAGGGCGTCGATCTCACCGGCCAGTTCGTGGCCGAAGATCGCCGGGGGCACGATCATCCGGGCGTGGTAACCGCGGCGGAAGACTTTCAGGTCCGTGCCGCAGGTCAGGGCGGCCCGGATGCGGACTCGTACCTCGCCGGGCCCGGGCACCGGGATCGGCACGGTCTCCAGCCGCGCGTCTTCTTTACCGTAAAGCACCACCGCGCGCATCGTCCCACTCACGGCTGCACCACCACCTTGAGCGACTCCGAGCCCGGATGGGAGGCGACGTCCAGCGCTTCCGTGATGCGCTCCAGCGGAAACCGGTGCGTGATCAGCGGCTCGACCTCGATCTGCCCGGAGAACAGCAGTTTCGCCGCGAGGGGCTGGAGGTCGATGTCGGAGCTGTAAGAGCCGAGCAGCGCCTTCTCCAGCATGCAGACCTGCCCCACGTCCACCGGCGTCTCCTCTCCCAGGCGAGTCTGGGCGAAGAGCAGCACCCGGCCCGCCGGCCGGATCGCCGCCAGCGCGCCGGGGATCACCGCCGTACTCGCCACGGCCACGATGGCGAGGTCCGCGCCGCGACCCTCCGTGCGCTCCCGGCAAAGCGCGGCCACGTCGTGGGTGGTCGGATCAATAGCCGTGGCGCCGAACTGCGCCGCGACAGTGCGGCGAGCCTCGAAAAGGTCGGTGGCGATCACCTGGAGGCCGCGCGCCCGCAGCGCTTGCGTGAAGAGCAGCCCGATCGGGCCCTGTCCGATGATCAACGCCGTCTCGCTCGGCTCCACGCGCGCGGTCTGCACTCCCTTGAGCACCGTGTTCAACGGCTCCAGAAAGCTCGCGGTCTCGAACGACACGTGATCCGGAATGCGCACGATCCCGCGGCGGGCAAAGGGGAGCACCCGCACGCATTCCGCGAATCCGCCGCCGGCCGGCTCGAAGCCGGCGGTTAGTCCGGTGCGCTTGTAAACGGGGCAACTGGCGTACAGCTTCCGCGCGCAGTAGAAGCAGTCGCCGCACGGCACGTGATGCTGCACCACCACCCGGTCGCCCACGGCCCACTCCGTCTCGTCCGGGTGAATGGCCGCGACGGTGCCCGCAATCTCGTGCCCGAACACCCGCGGGGGCTCGACTAGGCCGTAATGAATCTTCTTCAAGTCCGTGCCGCACACCCCGCAGGTGTGAACCCTTACCAGCAGTTCGCCGGGCGAGATCGCGGGGGTCGGCAGTTCCTCGATTACTATGCGGTTGGCACCGCGGTAGACGGCGGCTTTCATTGGCTTCCGGTTACTAGAGTTCGGTGGTGCGACGCACCCATAGTATCCCTCAGCCACTGCAAATGCAGAAACGATGCGCCTTCCGGAGCCTCATCATCGGGAGGGCCAGACTCCAATACGCAGAGTCTATTTCCGGATCGGCTTTTTCGGGGTAGTGCCCACCGAACTGCCAGGAAGGGCCCTGGCCGGGGGTCTAGCGCTCGGGGCATCGAGGGTCCAACGCAGCGGCCGAATGACCACTTCCTTGCCGGCCACCAACTCCACCTCGGACTCACCGTTTTCCCAGCGACCCTCACCTTCGACTACCGTGGCGGCCTTAGGACGGTAGATCCGCAACAAGCGGTAAGTGCCGGGGGTCACGTCCGGCAGGCGAGCGAGGCCATCTTTGCCCATGTCTACCTCTTGCCAGCGAACCGGCCCGGCCTCGGCTCCCGTCTTGAGCGCGAGGCCGACGGAGAGCGAGCCTTCGCCGGCGGGCTTTCCGTTGATCTCCGTGCGCAAAACCAGGATCCCGCCGCCCACCTGGTTAAAGGGACGTTCCGTCTTAACCGCAGCCACAACTGGGCGCGGCATGGGCGAGGCCAGGCGGCGCGGGACAAAGACTCCGTCCGGCGGAAATCCGATGCCCGTTAAACGGAAGGAGATCAATTTCTGCGGCTCACCCTTTTCTACAAATGTGAATACCGCCTTCACCACCGGTTCATCGATGGGTGGGTAGTTCAAGTTCAGGGTGTAGGTCGTTCCTTCGTCCCCACCATTCCCGTTAGCCCCACCGCCACGGGAGGAATAATTCTTCCCCGACGCTCCAATCAACAGCGGGCTGAACATCCGTCCGCCCTCCGGACCGATCCGATGCTCACCTCGGGGCACGAACAGCCTCGCGCGGAGGGTGGGACCACCCCCGCCGGCAATCGCCGGATCGATGCCCAGAATCTGTGCCTTCACCAGCCCGCTGCTGGCTGCGCCGGTGGTGGATTTCTCCGCGAGCGGCACTTCCAGCCTCACGGAACGGTAGACCTTGTAGACCAGGAGATCGCCCTCTAGCCACTGGATCTTGCGAGCGCGGGGGTGCTGGTCTGATAGATTGACATTTCCGGACCACTCATCCGGAAAGCGGGAACCGAAATTGAGCCCACCGAAATCCATACCGCCTAGGCGCTGCTGGTATTCCAGTAGGTTGCCCAGGTCGTCGCGAGCCACCACGTTGTCGAACCCCGCCAGGGTCTCGGGGTCGCCGTCGGGCCACTCGACCTTAAGACGAAGATTCAAGTTCGAGTTCTGGCCAGGCTCGCCGTCGCGCTCGAAGTTAATGGTTCGGTTGCTGCTGACGGAGAGCGAGCTGGGATAGATTCGCAGGCCGTCCTTCTGAAAAACCACTTTTGGCTTTGCTGCCGGAATCCCCGGGGCGGCACGGTTGGGCAGCAGCGAATAGTTGCCGGAAAAGCGGTTTACATCCAGATCGAATTCGCGGCAGAGCTCGCGCAGTGCTTGCCCCAGGCGCGCCTTGCTCCAGTCAAAGCTCGCCCGCTTCGCGGTTTGGTCGCCATCGAGCCGCGGCGCGGCCCCCGGACCAGCGCGCAGTTCATTCAAGTTGATTGGAACCCCCGTCGCCTTCACCAGGGCGTCCACCGCTTGCCGGCAGGTGACCGCTTCCAGCTTGAGAGAAAGCTTCGGATTGGCTGCCGATGCGGGCGCACCCACCAGTGCCGCCAGCGCCAGAACTAGCACGGGGAGATCAGATCGACTGCGCACGGGAAGACACCTTCCGGCCGCGGTGATTGAGCGGTTACCGTGTAGACGGCTCGACGCCCCGCCTAGTTTCCTAAAACTGCATTCATGAAGAGGGCCAGCCGAGCCTCGTCTAACCGTCCTGCACTCCGCACACCGGTGCAGAGGTCCAGGCCGAAGGGGCGAACTTCCCGAATCGCCTCCCCAACGTTTTCCGGACGGAGGCCGCCTGCGAGATAGACGGGAATGCCGCACTGTTCGCGGATCTTGCGGCTGATCGACCAGTCGTGTATTCGGCCAGTGCCGCCCAGTTGCTTTACCGGCAAGGACGGCAGCCCGGAGTCCAGCAGCAGTGCGTGGACATACGGCGCCACGCCGAGCGCTTCATCCAGCGATTCCGGCCCCGTGACGTGAACCACCTGGACGATGCGAATACCGGGAAGGGCGGTCCGAAGCTTCGCGTAACTGCCGTGGAGCAGTGCATCGCAGAGTTGGAGCACGGTGGTGCACGTGCGCTGCTGCTGACCTATCACGGTGTCCATGTCCTGGGCACAGGTCAAGAGGAAGGAGTCGACCCCTGGCGGTATCACCGCGGCGATCTCGGCAATCGTTTCCTCGGGAATTACTCCCGGCCCACTGGGCATGGCCGAAACGAGGCCCACGGCAGAGGCGCCATAGCGAATGGCGAGAAGGGCCTCCTCAACCGACTCGATGCAGCAAACCTTGGTGCGGGGGAGCACTATCGGACGCACGGCGATCCTACCTATGGATGCAACAGGAACCGTCCCGATTTCGGTTCCTTTCTGACTCTTGTGCTGATTCTAACGTCAAATCTGTTGCCAACGGTCACTGGGAGCAGGCTTGGATTCGATCAAAATGCAAGCTTACTTGCCATCTCGATCATACTTGAACAACTCACGGACGTCGCCGATGCGGCGGGTGACGCGGATGGCGTCGAGGTATTCCATCAACGGCACCGCGTACTTACGGGTGGTGCCGACCATGTCGCGAAACTGCGCCGCGGTCATCTGGCCGTGCTCACCCAGATAGGCTTTGACACGCTCCACGGCCTGGTCCACGGCGTTCCGGTGGAGGAACACGTCCGATGAAATCCGCACCACCACCCCATTGTCGATGAGCGCGTCCCACACTTCTTGTGCCGGTTTGGCGGGGAGCCCATGGATCGAACGGATCTCCTCGTAGAAGGGCGAGTTGAAAGGGTCCTTGAGCAGCGCCGCTTCCAGCGTCTCGGCAATTCGCTGCTGCTCCGGCGTAAAGCGCGGCTTGTGGGTCGCCAGCCAGACCCGTCCCCCGCCGGCGACCACCGTACCCGCCCGTTCCAGGCCGCCCAGTACGAGGGCAAAGCCCTTCGAATCCATGTGACGGGAATGACGGCTGCGCAGTTCTTCGCGGCTCATTCCAATGCGCATGGGCTGTGCTTCATGGTAGCCCGAGAGCGTGCCCAGCACCTGGTGCTCGGCGGCGTCCAGGCGGTGGCGGTGAACCACCGTCTCGCCGTCCAGCCGAACGAGATCGCCGCGCTCGACAAGGGCCGCGAAGTGCGCTCGCACCTCGTCCAGGGGGAAGCCGAGTTGGGTAGCGATGGGGGACGGGCCGATGGGCGTGATCCCGGATCGCTGCACGGCTTCTGCCACCAACTCGTCAGGCGTGCCCTTCTCCTTCACCGCCAGGTTAGCGAGCACCGCGTCGTCGAACCGCTTGTGACGGATCGGGCTGGGGTCGACGACGGTGCCGCCGCCGATCGTCTCCATCGGCGAATAGAACCGCACCACGTAGCGATCGCCCTTCGACGCGACCGTTGGCGTTTCGAGCCGGAGTTGGACCAGGCCACTGCCGCCAGGTTCGATCGTCTCGGCGTCCAGGATGTTCAGCCGCGCGAGGATCTCGGCCGTCCCGAGATAGACGCGGACACGAGTGCGGTTCTTCAACTCGCGCGGGCAGCTCTTTAACACATCCAGCCGGGCGTCGAGGGCGAGCGTAGAATGTTGCGCGCCGACGGGCGCAACCACGTTACCGCGCTCCACCTCCTCCAATTCGAGCCCGGCCAGATTCATCGCGACGCGCGTGCCCGCTTCGGCGAAGTCGCAGCTTTTGCCGTGGACCTGCAGGCTCCGGACGCGCGTCTCCAGTCCGCGCGGGAGTAACTCGACGCGGTCGCCGACGCGCGCGACTCCCGCGATCAGCGTTCCGGTCACCACGGTGCCGAAGCCGCGAATGGTGAACACGCGGTCGATCGGCAGCCGAAACGGTCCGACGATGGTGCGCTTCGGCACCTCCTCCGCCATTTGGTCCAACAAGGTCTTCAACTCGTCGATGCCGGCCCCGGTAATCGACGAGACGGGGACAATCGGCGCATGTCGCAGAAAAGTGTCTTTGAGCACGCCGCGGATGTCTTCCTGAACCAGCTCTATCCACTCCTCGTCCACGAGGTCGGATTTCGTTAGCGCCACCACGCCCCGGCGGGTCTGGAGGATGTTGAGGATGTCCAGGTGCTCCCGGGTTTGCGGCATTACCCCTTCGTCGGCCGCGATGACGAGCAGTACCAGGTCGATCCCCCCGGCGCCGGCCAGCATGTTTTTCAAGAAGCGCTCGTGGCCGGGCACGTCGATCACGCCCGCGTGTCTGCCGCTGGGCAGCGTAAAGTCGGCGAAGCCGAGGTCGATCGACATCCCGCGCTCCTGCTCTTCGCGAAGCCGGTCGGTTTCGGCACCGGTGAGGGCGCGGATCAGCGCGGTCTTCCCATGGTCCACGTGACCGGCCGTGCCGATGATGAAGTGCTGGCTGGTAGTTGAAAGTTCGCGGGTGGGCGCTGGCATGAGATAATCGAAGTAGGGACGCGCAAGCGGATGGAACGCGGGTCTTTAGGCGATCGTACCTTACTTTAGCACGGTGACCGCTCTCCGGTTTCGAAGAGGTCCCGCAGCCGGTTACTCCAGCGGGTGAATGCAATGAGCGAACCTAATCGCGAATATCGGACCCCTGAAGTGCAGCGGACGATGGACCGGCGCCGATTTATCCAGCAAGCCGGCGCCGGAGTAGTGGTGGTGGCCTTTGGCGGATCCCTCTACGGATGTGGCGCGAAGGAACCGGAAGAGGCGGCGGATGAACCCGCGATGCATGAAATGCGCGCGGACGGCCGGCCGCGCGTACCTCCCGGCCAGGGCCCACTTCGACGATTGCGCGACATGCCCGCCGCTCCCGCGGAAGGCGACCCGAAGCCGGCCAACTTCCGCCTGCAAATACACGGAGCGGTGCGCAAGCCGATTGAGCTTGACTACGAGGGTCTACTCAAATTGCCGCGTACCGAACAAGCCTCCGACGTGCACTGCGTCACGGGATGGTCCCTGCTGGGAGCGGAGTGGACCGGGGTTAAGCTGACGGAACTCGCCGAACTGGTGGGGGTCAAAGACCGCGCACGCTACGTCATCTTCGAGGCGGCCCATGGCTACACTGCCAATGTACCCCTGGGCGAAGCGTTGACCCCCTTCGGACTGGTTGCCTACCGGCATCGCGGAGATCCGTTGGCGACTGCTAACGGCGCTCCGGTACGGGCGTTGGTGCCGGACCTCTACTTCTGGAAGAGCGCCAAGTGGCTCACTGGCATCCGGTTCAGCGAGGTGGATGAGCCCGGATACTGGGAGGTGCGAGGATACAACAATCACGCCGACCCCTGGAAGGAAGAGCGGTATGCCTGAGCCCCGCCGGCGCATCGCCTGGCGGCCCGTCGTCCGCAACCTGCATCGCGATGCCGGCTACCTGGCGGTTGGGCTCACGCTGGTCTACGCGGCTTCCGGGCTGGCGGTGAACCACATCGCGGATTGGGATCCCAACTTCCAGAGCTATCGCGCGGTGCGCCAGTTAACGGGTACCCTGCCCGCCGAGCCGGACGCCGCCGCGCGTGCCGCCCTGACACAGCTCGGTATCGCCGAGGCTCCCTCGGAGGTGCACTGGTGGGCCGCCGATCAGCTTGAGATCGTCGCCGGCGCGCGCCACCTGACGGTGAACCCTGAAACGGGACGTGTGGTGGAAGAAGGGCGCAAGCCGCGGTTTCTGCTTCGTTTCGCCAACTGGCTGCACCTCAACCGGGGCAAGAAGTCGTGGACTTTGATCGCTGACCTCTACGCCGGGGGGCTGCTGTTCCTGGCCTTCTCCGGACTCTTCATGCTGCCCGGTAAGAACGGGTTGCGAGGCCGCGGCGGCGTTCTGGTGGCGCTGGGTATTGCCGTTCCGGTGCTCTACGTAGTCCTCTCCGGCGGCCCCGAAGCTCACAGTGGAACCGCTGCACCGGCCGAACGCATGGTTCCGCAAGCAGTCTCGCCTCGCTAGAATGAGCGGTATGGACCAATTCATCCAGTCGGTTCCCGAGAAACTCAACCGCTACGCGCGCCAGACCGTGCTGCCGATGATCGGCGCCGCCGGTCAGCAGCGACTGCTCTCCAGCCGGGTGGCGATCATCGGCTGCGGCGCCACGGGCACGGTGATCGCGAACCACCTGGCTCGCGCGGGCGTGGGGCACCTGCGCATTGTGGACCGGGACTGGGTGGAATGGAACAACCTCCAGCGCCAGCTTCTCTTCGACGAGGCGGACGCCCGCGATGCGGTACCCAAGGCAACGGCGGCGGAAGCCCGTCTCCGCGCAGTGAACAGCGAGATTCAAATCGAGGGGATCGTCTCCGACCTGAACGCCGCGAACGTGGAAGCGCTGATCGGGGACTGCGACCTGGTGATGGACGGCACCGACAACTTCGAAACGCGCTACGTGGTAAACGACGCCTGCGTGAAGCTGGGGAAGCCCTGGGTCTACACCGGTGCCGTTTCCACCTATGGCATGAGCCTGCTGATTCGACCGGAGCAATCACCTTGCCTCCGCTGCGCCTTCCCCAACCCGCCGCCGCCGGGGACGGCCGCCACCTGCGACACTGCCGGCGTATTAGGGCCTGCGGTGAGCGTGGTGGCCTCTCACTCCGCAACTGAGGCGATCAAGTGGCTGGTGGGTGCGGAGGACGCGCTTGCGGCGGGGTTGATCCACGTAGACACGTGGGACCTGACCTGGCGCGTTTTGCGGCTGGCGCGTGATCCTCATTGCCCCTGCTGCGGTGACCGGAAGTTCCCTTATCTGGAAACGGAAGCGGCAAGTCACGCGACGTCTCTCTGCGGACGAAACGCCATTCAGATCACCCTGGGCCGTAGCGCTCGACTCGATCTCTCACAGCTTGCCGAACGCCTGCGGCCGGTGGGCGAGGTAACGGTGAATGGCTTCCTGCTGAAGCTGCGGGCCGGCGAGCACCTGCTTACCGTATTCCAGGACGGCCGCGCCATCGTGCAAGGCACCACAGATGAGGCGCTGGCCCGGAGCCTCTATGCGCGCTACGTGGGATTGTGAGTAGTACCACCGCCGAGCGACTGGTGCTTGTCCATCGCCTACGCTCACCGGGCGCGAGTTCGTGAGCGTGTTTCAAGCAATCCGGCTGTTAGCATTCAGCGCAGTGCCCGGATCCATACGGACGTACAACGGCGCGCGACTGGCATCGAGTGCGCGACCCCGAAAGCTCGTTCAGCGTTCGGGGCTCGCGGGTTCCGTCGTGCTTCCGACGATTCAGCACTGATCCAAGGTGGCCCCCGGTTAAACCGCACGTGGCGAGGTGGCGATCTAGCGAACTACACCTCCTGCTCGGCCCGCGAAGGCCGGGTGACCTTGGGGCGTTCGTGCCGTTCATTGCTCGGGTGCCGCTGGGCGTTCAGTCGCCGGCAGTCCAGGCGGCAACAGCGACTTGCGAATCTTACAGACCATCGTGTAGGCAGGATCGAAGACGTTGCCGAGGTCGTACTCCACGCATTGGCCCAGCAGGATGCTGGCGGCCACGCCGTCGAGGCCGTAGTCATCTTGAAGCCAGCGTAGCATCTCCGTGGTGGCGTGCTGGATGCACTGATCCAGGGGACGGGCGTTGCCCACGGTAAACAAGTAGTCCGCATTCTCACCCCGCGGCCACCGGGTTCGCTTCTGCTTGAGCACGCGCACGGTGAAGCGGACGTCGAACGAAATCTCGATGCCGGTGCCCACGATCTCACCGTCGCCTTGCACCGCGTGCCCGTCACCTACGTGGAGCAGCGCTCCCGATACGAACACGGGGAAGTAAACCGTCACGCCGCTCCGGAAGCCGCGGTAGTCCATGTTTCCACCGTGCTCTGCCGAAGTAGCGGTAGAGATTGCCTGGCCGCGCGGCGGCGCGACCCCAAAGCATCCCAGCATCGGGTCCAGCGGCAGAGTAAGCGAGCCGAGTTTCGTCTGCGGCGTTACCAGCGTGGCGGTGCCTGCCGCCAAATTGATTCTCCACTCCGCCCGGCCACCGTCCGGCAGTTCCCGCACGTACCAGGGATCGACCACGTTCGGCGCAACCACCGTTGCGGAATAACCCCAGTCGCGGTTTGGTATGAGGTGGTCCAGGTAAACGGCCAGCGTATCGCCGGGCTCAGCGCCTTCAACGTAGAACGGACCCGTCTGCGGGTTACCGCCCCCGGTCACCACGTTTCCGGTGAAGTCGTGACCGCCGGCGTCTACGGTTGAGGTCACCACGGTGTCGCCATCGGCGATGCGTAACACTGGCTCGTGGGAGCCGATTGCGGTGTGGTAATGGGTGGGGATGAAGCGATGTACGGCCATGGGCTGCCTATGGAAGGGAATCGAACTGATGACGAAAAGGGGGCGAGACACTCCGTCTCGCCCCCTTCACCATACGGATGCGATCACCGGAGACTAACGGGCTTCGGTGAGACGATCCACGGACTGCACCAGCGGCACCCGCAGGCGGCGCGCCGCAAGCGGCACGCAGGGCTCCTGCTCGGTCTCGTTCTGGCCCGCTTCCTTCATCAACTCCGCCACCCCGTCCGGCACGGCATAGGCCAGCGCGTTGAAGTGGATGATGCCGTCGCGGGCCAGGTCTTTCTGGTTCAATGCTTTCAGCAAGGCGAAGGTGAACGCGCCGTGTCCCCACTCCTTCGCTTCATAGGAGTAGTTCTTGGCGCCGGTGGAGGCCAGGAGGTAGACCCGGTCTCCCATTTCGATGGCGAGGTCGTCATTGCGTCCATTGAGCCCCCCAGCGTGGCAGGTGTCCACGAACATGAACACTGCCTTGGCCTGAAGCTTGGCGCCCAGTCCCTCGCGCAGCTCTTTGCCGGAAACGCTGGTCTTGTCCACGTTCTTGACGTCCAGATCGTGGGTGGCGAAGTAGTACTTGCCACTCGTGCTGATGCCATGGCCACTGATGAATACGACCACCGTGTCTTGCTGTCCCGGTCGCACACTCTCCTGCAGCCACTTGAAGCCCGCGCGGACGTTACTTGCGGTTGCTTCTTGATCGAAAAGGGTCTTCACGTGCACCTTTTCATACAGCGGCTTGCCCTCGCGGCGGAACCGATCCGCCACGGCCTGGGCGTCAGCGGCTGGGAACGCGAGGTTCTTGAACTTGTCACCGTCCGCGTTCGCATACTTGCTCACGCCGATTGACAGCACGTAAAGGTCGCCGATGGAGCGCTGCTGGAGCTCGCGGCGCAAGACGAGCTCCACGGGATCGCTTGTGAGGTTCGTCTCGTCGTAGGCAATCGCGGTGAGCCGAACCTCTTCGGTGGCGGGAAGGCCGAACCGGAACTTGAAGCGCTTGAGCAGGTGATGGTTCGGGTCTGCTTGCGCTTCCTTCGAGCCGAGCTCGATGGGCTTGGATCCCAGCTCGATCGCCTTCGCCCCGACTTCAATCGGCTTCGAACCGACCTCGATCGGTTTCGCGCCGACCTCGATGGCCTTCGACCCGATCTCAATCGCTTTCGAGCCGAGTTCGATGGCCTTCGACCCCAGCTCGATCGCCTTCGAGCCGACTTCGATGGGCTTCGCTCCCACCTCGATCGGCTTCGCGCCTACCAGGATTGGCTTGGCTCCGATGTCGATGGGCTTGGAAGCCACCTCAATGGGTTTGGCCTGATCGAGTGGTAGCGGACGGCCGTTCACCAGCAGCTCGAGTTGGCTGACGTCCTTGTCGTCCGTCGCTTCGGCGACCACCGTCAGGGTGTTGTCGGTGAGGTCCGGGCGGATGCTCACAAACCAGGCATCCGGCGGGATGTCCCGGCTGGTGATTGGCTTCGCCTCAACCCGGTCGCCGTGCAGGGACTGCTGGACGAGGTCCGGGCGGCGGAAACTCTCCTGGTAGCGCTCGGTGGGATAGAGTGTGCCGTTCACGTTCCACTTGATGGCGCGCGAGGCGTTGGTCGAGCAGTCGAAGTAGCCTTCGGGCGTCACCACGAACCACTCACCGCCGCCCGCCAGCGCGAGCCGCTCGTCCTGGGTCAAAATCCGGTTCGGGTCTACGCTTGCGGCCGCCAACCCGGGAATGGGGAGGATCGTCCCAAGCAGCCGGCCGTCCTGCGGTCCGTGTAGGGAAACCGCCGCGCCCGCAATCGCGAGCGGCTGGGTGATCTCCACCGGGAACTCGGACAGGTGGATCTCTGGCGAGAACGGAATTGCCTTGAGCTGGGCGACGCTCCAGTAGAGGACTTTCCCCGGAGCGGTATTGGTGGCCAGGATCCGGTCGTTCGTGGAGAACGCCAGCGCCGTAACCGGGATCCCGCGCAGGGCCAGCGTGGCGCGCAGCCGTCCGGTCTTGGCGTCCCAGAACTTAGCGGTACCGTCGGCCGAACCGGAAGCCAGGATTTGACCGCTGTGCGAATACGCCAGCGCCTGCACCCGTGAATTGTGCCCTTGAAGCGTGGCGATCAGCGCTCCGGTGACGGTGTCCCAGATCTTACTGGAGGCGTCGTAACTGCCCGTCACGAGCTGCCGGGCGTCCGCGGAAAAGGTGAGTACGTTAACCCAGTTCGTGTGGCCCTTGAGCGTGCTTTTCACCTGCCCAGTCGCTACGTCCCAGATGCAGGCGGTTCCGTCGCTGTGTCCGGTCGCCATCAGGCGGCCGTCGCGTGAGAATACCACCGATTGGATCGGGGAGGGGCTGCCACTGATCACGCGCTTCAGTCGCCCTGCCCGGGTTCCCCATACGCGCAGCGTCTGGTCCCAGCTTCCCGTCACCAGTTCCTCGCCGTCCGGCGAGAAGGCGACCGCGGTAACCCAGTTCTGGTGTCCCTTCAGGGTGTAGCGGAGCTGCCCGCTCTCCGTGTCCCACACCCGGGCGGTGCCGTCGGTGCAGCCGGTCACCAGCGTCTTGCCGTTCTGGGAGTACACGGCGGTCATGATCGTGGCGCTGTTGCCCTGGAGGCTCCGCGCGAGGCGTCCGGCCTGGGGATCCCACAGCCGGGCGGTGCCGTCATAGCTGCCGGTGGCCAGCGTCTTCCCGTCCGGCGAGAACGCCACGTTCCAGATCAGCGCCGTGTGACCCTCCATCGCCGCCTTTGGCTCACCGGTGTGGGCGTTCCAGAGGCGGGCTACGTTGTCCCAACCACCGCTCGCGAGGAGCTCGCTGTCCGGGGAAAAGCTGAGCGAAGTGACCTTGTTGGTATGTCCGGAAACCGTGGTCTTCAGAGCGCCGGTGGCCGTGTCCCACAGGCGAATCTGGTTGTCTCCGCCCCCGGTTGCAAGCACTTTGCTATCCGGGGAGAAGGCGAGTGCCTGGACGGCCGCGCGGGTGCCGCGGAGGACGCCGCGCGGTTTTCCGTTTGCGACCGTCCAGAGGCGGGCCGTGCCGTCGAAACTGCCGGACGCGATGAGCTTTCCATCGGGCGAGAAGGCGACCTTCCACACCAGCGCCGTGTGCCCGATCCGGCTGGGAAGCCGGGCGCCGGTCTTGGCGTCCCACAGCCCGACGCTGTTGTCTCCGCTGCCGGAAGCCACCAGTTTGCCATCGGGTGAGAAAGCTACCGAATTGATCTGGTCGCCGTGCCCGCGCAGTACGCTCTTTAGCTTGCCGCTGGCGACATCCCAGAGACGCAGGGTACGGTCAGCGCTTCCCGAAACCAGCGTCTTTCCATCGGGGGACGCGGCGAGGTCTAGCACCGGACCGGAATGGCCGGAAAGAATGCCTTTCGCCTGGCCGGTGCGCGCATCCCAGAGGCGCAGCGTGCCGTCCTGGCTGCCCGTGGCGACAATCGTGCCCCCCCCAGCGAACTGGACTGCGTTTACAGGACCCGTGTGGCCTTCCAGTACTGCACGGACCTGGCCAGTCTGAACATCCCAGATGCGCGCTGATAGGTCCTCGCTGCCCGTGACGAGGAGGCGGCTGTCAGGCGAATAGTTAATCGCCTTCACCTGGAGGCTATGTCCCACCTGCAGTGCCAGCAATGGTCGCGCTTCGCCTTCACTCGCGCCTGAGCGCGGCACTACCGGCTTGCCCGCCGCCGGCTTGGGCGCCGCCGTTCGACCGGCAGGGGATGCGCCTGGCTTGGCGCCGACAGCACCTGGAAGTAAGGCCAGCAGAGAGCCGGTGAGCAGATACGAAAGCGGCCAGTAGTAGTTGCGAGACATAAGGGCGCCTCCAGAGGCGGAGGAAAAGGGAGGGTCTCGCTGCAAAAACGCGTACGAGAGCTACTTAACTATATAGCAACGCCCGCGCACGACCGCAACCCAGGCGCGTCTTTTTCGGTAGCTCTGTCAAGCAGCAGGCGGCAAAAAGGAAATACCCAGGTATCGCCGACTCGCTGGCGACTACTGCAGTGTTCGGCAGGAAGTGGGGAAACGTGGAAATGGGGAAATGTCCACGGTGAGCGCGGTTC
>Ga0255338_1004074_pt1 | contig 15959 bp, 10 predicted proteins | sample MeOH1_35cm_T4_19_FD_203715 | JGI IMG/M metagenome (GOLD analysis project Ga0255338, IMG submission 203715) | Sandy soil microbial communities from University of British Columbia, Vancouver, Canada - MeOH1_35cm_T4_195 | ecosystem: Engineered > Artificial ecosystem > Sand microcosm > Unclassified ...
GGTGGACGAGCTTGTTCAGTGCCTCGCGTTCGATCCCCTCGGCCAGCGCCTGCTGCGCCGTCACGTAGCCGTGCTGCAGTGTGGCGATCTCCCACAGCACGTCTCGTGCCATCGCTCTGGTAACCATGTCAAAACACTACCGGAATCGTACCTATTTTGACGCCACCTTCGGTGCGCGGACTCTCCCCCACCACTGAGTCCGTCGAACCAGGTCAAGATCAAACTGTCCGGGAAACCAGGTCAGGCTCCCCTGCGGTTCATCGAGGACGGCTGGCGATGACGCACCGCCCCCGCACGGTCGGGCGCCAAGCGCTCAGCGGCGCCACAGCCGGTCGACCGGCATGACGTGGAGGCGGTCCTCGAGGGTGTAGCTGCTGGTTCCGGTGTAGAACGCCACGCCCGCGACGAATGCCGACCCCAGACGTTCCCGGAGCTGCCGCAAGCCCGAGAAGTCGTCCCCGCCGACCCGGCTGGCCGCTTTGGTCTCGAATGCGGTCACGCGTCCGTCATCGGCTTCGATCACTAGGTCGACTTCCACGTTGTCGCGGGTGCGCCAATGGCCAACCGACGCGATCCCGTCGGTCCAGGTGGCCTGCGCGAGAATCTCCCCGACGACAAACGTCTCCAGCGAGTGGCCGAACTGCGTGAGCGCCGTGGGGTCACGGCGGGCGAGTTTGTCCGCCGTCAGCCGCATGAGTCTGGCGGCGACGCCGGCGTCGATCAGATGCGCCTTCGGTTTGGCCGTCGTTCTCTTCGTCAGTGTGCGGTCCCACGATGGCAACAGGCGGACCAGGAACACCGCCTCCAGGAGCCGAACGTAGTCACGTGCCGTCTTCTCGTCGATCCCAAGACCGTCCGCCAGCCGCGCGCCGTTGAGAACCTGTGCGGTCTGCCCGGCAAGGCGTTCGAGCACGATCGGCAGTGTGTGGCCTTGGCGCACTCGTGAGAGCTCCTGAACATCGCGTTCCAGGGTGAGCCGAACCGGCTCTTCGCCGTTGCGGTGGGGATCAGGTGATCAGTCCTCCGGCGGCGAGGAGCATGCGGAGGCGGTAGTTGTCGCGGTTGCGGTAGCCGCGGGCGAGGCGCCTGTGGAGCTCGATGATGCCGTTGAGGGCCTCGGTGCCGCCGTTGTTCGCGCGATCGGTGGTGAAGTAAGCCAGGAACGCCTGCTGCCAGCGGCGCAGGGTGCGTCCGAGGAGGGCGACTTCGGGGATCGGGCAGGTGTGGAACGAGGCCAGGATCGTCTCGGCACGGGTTCTGCCGGCGGTGGTGTCCTTGGCCCGGTAGGCCGCTCGTAGGTCCTGGGCGCAGCGCCAGGCGATGTAGACCTCTTCGTGCGCAGGGTCGGCCAAGATCGCAGTCTCGAGCCGGTGCAGTTGGCGGTCGGTGAGGTTCTCGGCGCCGGCGCGCAAGATGGTCTGGATGCCGAACAGGGGGTCGCCCTTGCGGCCGCGGTGCCCGGTGGTGTCCTGTTGGACGCGGCGGCGGACCTCGTCGACGACCTGGGTGCCGAGCTTGACGACGTGGAACGCGTCCAGCACCGCCGTCGCCTCGGCGAGCTCGGCATCGATCGCGGACTTGTAGCCGCCGAACGGGTCCAGGGCGGCGACCTCGATCCGATCGCGGAAGTCCGCGCCCCGCTCGACCAGCCAGTCCGCATACGCCTTCTTGGAGCGTCCCGGGACCAGGTCCAGCAGTCGGGCGTGCAGGCGTCCCTGCTGGTCACGGGTCAGGTCGACCATCCCGGTCAGCTCCTTCGCCCCGCGCTTGCGGGGGTCGCCGTGGTGCCAGATGTGCTCATCGACCCCAAGCGAGGTCACCCCGGCGAACCGTGCCGGGTCGGCGGCGAGGCGCTCCAGCTGCGGCTTGACCGCCCGCCACAACGTCGCCCACCCGACCCCGAGCCGACGGGCGAGCCCGGCGATCGTGGCGTGCTCGCGACGCAGCTGCCCGACCGCCCAGGTCACGGCCCGACGGGTCAGCACGCCACGAGCGGCGACCAGATCCGGGACCTGCTCGACGAACGTGCCTCGCGGGCACGCCGCCTGCAGGCAGCGCCAGCGTCGTTGCCGCCAGGCGACCTGCACCCGCACGTCGGCGTGCGGCACGTCGCGCAGCACCCGCACCCGCCGCTGGCCGCCACGACCCCGCAGTCCGGACAGCCCATCAGCCGCCACGGCGTCGAGACCGTCACCCGCATCGTGGTCGGGCCCCGATCGACGCACTCGACCCGCACACCGTCCAGACCCAGCAGCGCATCACAGCGCGAACAGGGATCGGCGCTCGTGCGCGCATCGGCGCACCCCGTAGCGTGAGACACGTCGAGGTCCTCGAGATCTATCAGGCAGCTTGGTCGCTCCTGATCCTCGGGGACCTCGACCCCTACCCACCGCTGCCCGCGCCGAACCCCTCAGTCCCCACCAGATCGGCGAAGGGCCGTCAAACCCCGCGGATCCTCCCCCACCGCTTCGCTCGGCTGACGAACGAGCAGGTCGCCGTCTTGCTCGCCGCCTACGAGGCCGGTGACAGCACCTACCAGCTCGCCGAACGCTTCGGGATCCACCGCCAAACGGTGGCGGCGACGCTGCGCCGGGCCAGCGTGGCGACCCGGGGGCTGCAGCGCGTCAAGCTGACGGAAGAGCAGCGTGACGAAGCGCAGCGGCTCTGGGACGAGGGCGTGTCCTACCACCGCATCGGGATCAGCCTTGGCGTCGGCGAACGAGTCGTGTCGCGAACGCTGAGGCGGTGCTAGCGACACCCCGCGCATGGAGTGAGGCGGGGCGACCGAGGAACGACGCTTGGCGTCAACGCAACGACGATCCGGCGCTACTTCGTGACGCTCGGGGTAGCACGAAGAGACACGCATCGGTCCACCGGAGTGCCGGCCAGTCCAATTCCAACTACCACTCGCCCTCCTCTTCACGACGGACAGCCTCTTGACGCCTTGCCTCAAGGCTGAGTAAGAGCTTTCGCGCCCACCTCTTCAGCGCCGCAGACTGGCCGGCCGCGCTGACCCAGCGTTCCAATTCTGCAATCTGCCCCGCGATATGATCCGAGGTCTTCCCGCTCCAAGACCCCGAAATGAAGCCGCCAACCAGTCCGGAGTCCACACGATCATCGCCTCCAAACTCGTCAAGCAAGTACACTACGACCTCCGGAACTACAGACCCTCTAGGCGACACAACCGAGACGAGCACTCGAGCGCGCTCGACGTCGCTGCCAACCCACCGCTTCACGACATCCAGAGGCACCACGTTCGCGAACCAACCATTCAGAGCGTGCTCCAATAGCCACGATCTCTTCGTAAGAACTCTCTCGGCAAGCACCAGCCACGCGCTCTCGCCGCCCAGGCGCACCGCATCCCGCAGCAGAGCTGACTCTTGCGACCCGGCAAACACATCGATCGCGCGCGCTTGAATCAACTCTGCCATTGCCGTTACAAGCACCACTGGGTCACGCCCAACCTGCCGCCTTGCAAGCTGCACCCAATCCCACGCCTGCTGTCCGACTGCCGGAAAGTCACTACGCTTCCAGACCAGTCTCTCCAATACGGGGTCAAGCTCCGCGATTGACGCCGGCTTGTTGTGAAGATAGAACACCGCAACATCGATGGCTGCGTTGTAATCGGCCTGAGACTCGACACGGTCGAGCCAACCGCTCACGCGATCTCCGAAGGCTGCAGGATCGTCATCGCGAATCCACCCAAACAGCAGACGCGCGGAATCCGCCGGTCCCACTAGAGCATCGAGCTCTTTAACACGTTCCACCGCACGGACCGTGCGCGTCCCCGAAACTGTCAGTTGGAGTTTCACGAGGGCCGAGAACTCGTGATCGTCGACAAACGCGTCAAATGCCCCGTCGTCGCCCGCGGCCACACGAGCGGCCAGAAATCCAACAACTGCTGGAATGTTCGGACCGTCAACCAGTGGCAATAGGCGTTCCGACGCCGAGGCGGGATTGTTTGACACGCTCACGATTGCTTTGCCAATGGCGTAAGCAGCAGGCACACCAGTGCCAACCAATAGGTCGCGCAGCGCTCCGGCCGGATCTGATGTATTCAGCGCTGTTGCCGCAGCCACAAGTTCTGCGACGAGATCAGCCTCCTCGCGATCCCAGGGCTGCAAGCTCGCAACCGTCCACAGACGGTCCGCCGCAGACTCAGGTGGAAGCTGGGATTCAAATTGCTCAAGTCCCGCAGGGCGGTCATCGTCGATATCTACCCTTTCGAACAGGGCGTGAAGGCTTGCCACCTGGGTTCTCATGTCGCGAACGACCGATGCCGGAAGCATCGCCGAACTCTTGGCCAGGTGGTCCCGGATAACCGGCGTCTCAAGAAATCCGTGAATTGCTTCTGCGAGTTGTTTTCCGGCAGCAGCGGCGACGTCAGGAACGCTGTCGTTGGCCAGGGCGGCGAGCACGTCTATCGCGGCGTTCTTGTAGTTCCAGACCTCCCCCCAGGTCGCGGGCCGCCCGCGCGGCTCCACGACCACACCCCCTTGAAGTTCCCCCGACACCATGATCGACTCTTGAGGTGACAGCGCGCGTCCAGCCGCCGCCACCGCCAATCTCCGATCTCGCTCATCGGGAGACTGCGCCACCTCCCTCAGGTACGCGATGCGCACCTCTGGTGATGCGGCAGTGCCCGGCAACAAGGCCCCGAAGAGTTCGACCCAGGTTCCAGTCGCGTTGTTGCTGTAGTTCTCAATCTCGGCGACCGAAAGTTTCAGAAGCGATGTAGCCGCGCTCTCGAACGTGCGTGAGTGCCAGGCGATCTTCTCAAGGGCCCAAACCAGGTCACGCCTTGCCCACGACGCCGCCCGAAGCTCGTCTTCGCTCGTTGCCTGCAGTAGTTGCTCCATCCGATTGGCAACCGCCACCGGCGACATCACTGCGAAGTGAACGAGGAGACCTGCGTTCTCAGCACTGACCATCGAGTCAAACGAGCGCAAAGGCCCGTCACCTGCGAGCAGTTTCGTAACCGCCGGGCTGGTTGCGGCAAATTCACCGATGTCTGCTGCGCGTCGGAAGAGCCGTTCAGCGAGGTCGGCGTTCAGCATCGGCAGCAGTCGACCGATGACCACATCACCGAGCGCGTCCCAGGCACGCGATGCGAGGTAGACCGCCAACGGGTGTGGAGCGACACTCCGGAACCGTCCCTGCTTTGACAGCAGGCCCTGGGCCTGCAGAGAACTGGCTGCGGCGCGTAGGTCGTTCTCGTTAATGTCAAGACCAGCGGCGATCAGCGACAGCTCGCTGGCGACGTCGGCGTCATGACCAATGCGACTAAAGAGCGCGAGGGCGCAGCAAGCTAAAAAAAGTGATCCTTCAGGCAGGTTGGCGGTAATGAAGTCCTTTATGTCGCTCTCGCGAATGAGTACGCCCGCCGACGACAGTCGCTGCGCGACGACTGCCCTCGCCGCCTTAAGCGCATAGTCAACATTACCCGCTGCAACTTCAACCACGACTCGTTCCGCTTCTGGCCAAAGCTGTGGCTGATTCTGTCTCAGCAGCTCCGCCATAGCATCGCCCGCCAGCGGGGCAAGGTCAATCATCGGGGAGCGTGTCGCGCGCCCGCCCGGCTCGCCGATTGTCACTAGACGGATGTTCGCTCCGGTCTGAAGTATTCCTGCGTATAGCTCGTGCTGCTTACCGTCACACTCATCGATCACGACAACCGATGTACGCCCCTGGGACTGAAGCTGAATAAGGTTCACGACCTCGAACTGGTCTGCAGAGGGGGCATACACGACAAGCGGTTCAAATTGCTGACCTCTCACCGCTTCCATTACAAGGCGAGTCTTTCCGAGTCCGCTGACCCCCGTAATATGTACGTCCAACTGCCCCGAGCCGGTGATGACTTCACGGACGTCCTGGATCTGCGCGTCCCGGATAGGCGATGCGACCCAGGTGGTCTGGTGTTGATGCGATCGAGCCCACTCTTCGAAACTCTGTCCGATCGCGCCCGTTCCTCGCAGCACGGAATTCACCGCGAGGCCTGGATAGTTTTCCACCCATTCGGCGAGATTGTCGGCGTTCAGAACTTCGATTGAGTCGTCCGCGAGTGCAATTCCGAGTTCCTGTGCCGCTCTGACAAGTGCCTCGCGTCGCTTCGCGATCTTTTGGGGGGTGAGAGTAGTTCCGAGCACGAGACGATACTTTCCGTGCGCGCGAAGAACTTCGATTGCCCGCGTTGCGCCGTTCAGTTCAGAAGCACATGCAGCGGGCCGCAAGTCGGCGGCCTTGAACTGCCACGCACTTTCACCCGCTGGAATCCATTTCGTTGCGGAGGCGTGGCGCAGTTCGGCGTCGACACCGCCATCGGCCGCGTTCTCTTGGTAGGTCGTTTCCAGGAGTGCACCGTTCATCGCGTGGGCAGACGCTTCTGTCTGAAGTAGCCGGACGACAAACTGGGCGAAGTTCGCGCCTCCTAAGCCTGAGATTTGCTCCGGGGCGACAGAGAAGGGTCCAAAGTTTGCCATTTAAATATGCGCCCGTCCCTTCGTTGGAGTTTCACTTGCTTCCCACTCCTCGTGCGCGAGCGGTGCACCGTTGAGTTCGTCGCGGCGTGCCTGCCAGTCGGGTAGGTACTGATCCATCAGTGCGGTGAAGTGTTCGCTGTGGTTGCGCTCGTGCAGGTGGGTGAGCTCGTGCACCACGATGTACTCGAGGCAGCGGGGATTCTTCTTGGCCAGTTCGGGGTTGAGCCAGATCGAGCGGGACTGCTGGACACAGGTCCCCCACTTGGTCTTCATGTGGCGCACGACGATCCGCCCGGCCTCGACGCCAATGACGGGCTGCCACTTCGCGAGTAGCACGGGCACCGCAGCCTTGAGCTCGCGGCGGTACCAGCGATCGAGTACGGCGAAGCGATCCTCGGCGGTGACACCTTCCGAGGCGACCACCCACAAGGTTTGGCCGGTGGTCTCGACGCGGTGGTTGCCGCTGGTCCGCGAGACATCAAGCCGGTAGCGCTGGCCCCAGACGTAGTGCGTCTCGCCAGAGAGCATCTGGCGCTTGGGCTGCCGATCGGCGGACAGCAGCCGCTCACGTTGGCGCTTGATCCACGGCAGTCGTGAGACGACGGCTCGGCGGATTGTGTCTTCGTCCATCCGATCAGGCGCCGCGACGCGCACTCGGCCAACCGGTGGGTACACGCCGATGTGCAGGTTCTTGATGTCCTTGTAGACGACATCGATGCCGAGACCGGCAACCGTCAGATAGGTGCTAGCGGTACTCATCGTGCTCCTTGAGTAGGGCGATGAGTTCGTCCAGTCGTTGCGGCGTGTCTCGGAACTCGTCAGGGAACTCGTTGGCGATGGTGCGGCGCAGAGCGCGCTCCTTCATCACCGACGTCGTCCAGCCGTGATCCTTGTGCTGCTGGATGAAGGCGCTGACGTACTCGACGCTGACGTCGGCCTGCCAGCCGAAGTCGATCAGAGCGCGACGAGCTGGCGTTGATGCCCAGTCCGGATACTTGGTGGTCGACTCGCCCCTGCCGACCTGTGCAGCGAGGTCGAGCAGGTGCTTGAGATAGTCCGCGTAGTCGATGGCGTCCTGGCGCCGCTGCTCGATGAGCGCATCGAGCAGGGCCGACATCTTGTCGTAGTACTTCGGGTTCATGGCGCGCTCGTCGACGATGGTGGCGCGCACGTTGTTGACGATGGTCTCGGCGACGGCCTCGGGCTGCTTCTTGATGCCCTCTGGCAGGGTGTCGATGGCACCGGCACCGCGTTCAACGATCAGCTCGACGAGCCCCTGTTCGAAGGTGGCGACCTTCTCGGACGGCTCCGCCTGAATGTAAGTGTCGAGCAGGGCGCGCATGCCGGCCTCGAACTGCTTGAGGTCGACGTTCTCCCCTGCACCGAGCTTGACCTCGTCGCGGACGGCCACGTAGTGGGTGACCTCAGCCTTGATGCTCGAGGCCCCACTGGGGCTGTAACCGGCAGCTTCCATGTCGTTGGCCAGCGCGGCGTAGGCGCGGACCAGCTTGGCGACACCCTTGTACAGGTCGACGCGCCGCGGTTCGTTGTCCTTCAACTGCTGGGCGTTCCCCGGCTCCATCGCGCAGAAGTAGTGCTGGTACTCAAGGGTGCCCTTCGGCGGTGCGACCGGTTCGCACAGCTCGCGGATCGCTTCCAGGGCTTCGTCCAAATCGAGACGGGCCTGCTTGGTTCGGTCCTTCAGAAGGCCCTGGATGTCCTCCTTGGCGTACCCATCCAGGGCGCCGGAGGTGTAGTCGGTGATCGCCGACTTCAGCGACTGGAACAGGTCGCGGTAGTCGATGACGTAGCCGTAGGTCTTGTCATCGCCGTCGAGGCGGTTGACGCGACAGATCGCCTGGAACAGGCCGTGGTCGCGCATCGTCTTGTCGATGTAGAGATAGGTGGCGCTGGGTGCATCGAAGCCGGTCAGCAGCTTGTCCACCACAATGAGCAGGCCCATCTGGCCCGGTTCGTGGATGAATTTGTCCTTGACCTCTTCCTCGAAGCGGGCGACCTTCTCCGGCGTCGCGGCCTGGTCGGCCGGTTCGCCGAAGTAGTCCGACAGCATCTGCCGATAGATGTCGTACTTGCGGATCTCCTCGGTGTCGCCTTCGCCGGCGTCTTCCTTGGAGATGCCGGTCGCACTGGGCACGTAGCTGGTGACGATGGCGACCTTGCCCTTGAACCCGGCATGGACGAAGAGCTCGTAAAGCTTGCAGGCCTGGTAGACGTTCTCGCTGACCAGCATCGCGTTGCCGCGGCCGTCGATGAGGCGTGGCTGGGTCGCGAAATCCATCAGGACGTCTTGGACGATCATCTCGGCCCGCGACTTGGCCGAGACGACCTTCTGCATCGTGCCCCAGCGCTTCTTCAGCTCGGCCTTGGTCAGGTCGGTCATGCCCTGGGTCTTGGCGTCGAACCACTGGTCGACCCTCTTGGCGCCCTTCAGCTCCTGGTCGATGTCTCGAGCCTCGTAACGCAAGTCGAGCACCACACCGTCACGGACGGCTTCGTCGAACTTGTAAGTGTGGATGAACGAGCCGAAGGTCTCGATGCTCGTCGCCTTGTCGGCCTTCAGCAGCGGGGTGCCGGTGAACCCGATGAACATCGCGCCCGGCAGCAGCTCCTTCATCGCCCGGTGCATCTTGCCGGACTGGGTGCGGTGCGCTTCGTCGACGAAGACGAAGAGATTGCCCTTGGCACTGAAGCCGCTCGGGACCTTGGAGCTGAGCTCCTTCATGAAGTCCTCGCCCGCCTCGTCCAGGTCGCGGTCGTCGTCGCCGCCGCGGAACTTGTGGACCAGGGAGCAAATCAGCCATGGCTTGTGCCGGTTGAGCTGCGTCAGCAGGTCAGCGCCGGAGGTCGTCCGGTAGATGTCCTCGCCGATGCCCTTGAAATTGTCGCTGATCTGCCTGTCAAGCTCCGTGCGGTCGGTGATGATCAGCACTCGCGCGTCTGGCTGGTGCTCGTAGATCCACTTAGCCAGCCAGACCATGAGCAGGCTCTTGCCCGAGCCTTGCGTCTGCCAAATGATCCCGCCTTCACGGGCTTCGACGCGGCGCTGCGCGGCCTTGACGCCAAAGAACTGGTTGTGCCGGGCTGTCTTCTTCTGGCCCAGGTCGAACACCATGAAGTCGTGGATCAGCTCAAGGAAGCGGTCCTTCGAGCACATCTGCACCAGCGCCCGATCGAGGGTTTCGGGCACGTCGGCGCCGAGCGGGCTGTCGTCCGGTTCCTTCCACGTCAGCCAGTACTTCTCCGTCGTCTCGATCACGCCGTAGCGCAGACCCTCGACGTCGTTGCCGGCGAACAGCAGCTGGATGGTCGTGAAGAACGGCCGGATGAAGTGTCTCTTCTGATTGCCGATGTTCTGGCGGATGCCCTCGCTGACGCTCACCTTGGAGCGCTTGAGCTCGATGACACCGAGCGCGATGCCATTGACGTAGAGGACGAGGTCCGGGCGCTTGTCGTGCTCGCCCTTGATTGAGACCTCTTCGGCGATGACGAAGTGGTTGGCCGCCGGCTTGGCCCAGTCGATCAACCAGACGGTCTCGAACTGTTCGGCGACACTTCGCTTGACCTTCACGCCGTAGCGCAACAGCTCGTAGACGTTGCGGTTCGAGTCGTACAGCGAGGCCCCCGCCGCCAACGACGCGGCCGTCAGCAACTGCTGGATGGCGCGTGAGACGAGATCCTCGTCGTACCCGCGAGCCAGCAGGTTCTGGCGCAGCAACGCCCCGTCGACGTTCGAGTTGTCCAGGTCCTCACGGTTTCCGCCGTACTCATAGCCAAGCCGCTCGACGAACAACTTCACGACCCGGCTCTGGGTCTTGCGCTCAATCTGACCGACGTCACTCATATCGCTACCCCCTCGACCGGTAGACGGATGCGGCCCGTCAGCAGCTCCTGCATCATGCCCTGCTTGACTTCCCGAGCGGCCTCGACGCGGCGCTCCAGGGTGTCAATCTCGGCATCGGTGTCACGCAGGACTCCGGCTATGGCCTGCTGTTCATCTGGTTCTGGGAACGACGCCTCAACCGCCTCAATTCGTGTGCCAGTAAGGCTCGGCACGCCTGTCGCCTCGTTCATCGATGCCCAGTCGACGGTGCAGAAGAGGTAGAAGAGAAATCGTGGATCGGCGTCGCGTCCAATCTCGGTGTAAAAGAGCGTATCGACGGTCCAGAACGGTGACTCTTGAAACTGCGGACGATCGATGGTTCCCTTGCGTCCAATCAGTACCGAAGGTTTCGAATAGAGCGCAGTGTCAGTCCGACCGATCTCGCCCCCGGTTGCCAGGATCGGGTATCTACCGGCGGCCACCTCAACCTGCCGCTGGTTGCGCCCGTTCCGCACCTTCAGGACATCTCCAAGGCGGCGACGCTTCCATCTGCCAACGTAGCCAGGCAATCGGGTACGACCACTTAACAGCTCCTGTATCAGGCCCTGCTTGATCGCCCGTTTCTTCGCGATCAACCGCTCAAGCGCGTCAGTCTCCGCATCCGCATCTGACAAGGCGCAGGCGATGTGCCTTTGCTCATCGAGGGGCGGCAGTGGAATATCAAAGTCGCGGACCATACCGGCGTTGAGGTTCGACTGCGTGCCCTGCTGCCCCATCGTCTTCACGGTGGGCTTGATCGAGTGCAGGTAGTAATAGAGATACTCACGATCAAGCCGCGGTCCCGGCTTGATGCCGAGGATCGCCTGGCTGGAAGAGACTCGCCCGACCGCGAGACTGCACTCTCCAAGCGAGGCGTACATCGCGTATAGCACTACGTCCGGCTCATACAGTTTCGCTGCGCTTGAGTTGAGCCCTTCGGTGGACAGAGTCCGTTCTGTGCCGTGGATGTACTTGCCGCGTGTGGTCATGTCCGCGATCGAGACCCACGGGATCCCACCGCCGTAGTAGCGCGCCACGCTTGAGGGTGGGGTGCCACCGCTGCCCATCTGGGCGACCGTGCCGAGCTTCACAGTTGGAGCAAAGCCGCTCACGGTTTGACTCCCATCGCGGCAAGGTGTTCTGCGACTTTCGCGCCGAGGGTAGCCACTTGGCTGTCGATGTCACTCAGGGTTGCGGCATAGCGGTCGGCGAGCTCCAGTAGCCTCTCCATAAGCCGCCGATTCAGCGTGTCGAGTTCCGCATCGACGCCGCGGGTGATCGTTGCGCCCCACTTGTCATCAATGACCAGTGACTTGATCTCCTCGGTGCTGAGCTTGGCGTACTTGGCGAGGGTCGCCTCGTCAAGGTGGGCCTGGAGCTGCTTCACCGCCTTCTTGGCGGCGGCTTCACCGTCGTAGAGCTGGATCAGCTTCTCGAGCGCCCCGACCTCGTCACTCTTGGGGTCCTCACGCTTGGCATCCCGCAGGCGGGCAGAGGCCAGTGCCTTGCTGGTCTCGTCGTCTTCCATCGCGCCGCCGAGCAGGCCGTCCTCGCCGGAGTTCTCTTCGGTGAACTCCTCGATCTGCTGGGTGATGCCGTCGAGCGTCGTCTGGAGCGTGTCGACCTGCTCGGCTTCCTTGGCGAAGTAACGCGCCACGATCAGGGCGGGCGGGATCAGGTCCATCTTCCAGCGAGCCGCGCCGCGGCCCCCACCGATGACTAGGTCGGGTGTCTCGGCCAGCTTGCGGTCCTTGTTGACGATCGGCGGCCGCGGCTTGGCAGCGCCGTTCCAGCCCTCACTCGAGATCAGCGCGACGTCGTCGTGCATGACGTCGTTCCAGTAAGTCATGAGCTGCTCGTAGACCCCGTACTCGTCGACAAGCGGCCTGGGGCGGAACACCGTAAGCAGCGACTCGCCGAGCTCGGCGATCAGCTCGGCCGGTTGCGTCGCGGCGTCGATCACGTCGAGCTTTTTGCTGTGGAGATTCCACCAGTGCTTGACAGCACCGTGAGTTGCGTCGGCGAAAGTCTTGTACTCAGCCGACTCAGTGATGGCCACCTGGATGTCCGACCTGTCGACGGCCAGCTGGCTGTAGCCGGGACGGAGAGGTTTGAAGAGCTTCGCGCGCAGCGAGGGGAAGGCATCCCAGTGCGACTGGAGGGCGTCGAGGTCGCGGTTTGGGATGCCGCCCTTCAGGTGTGCGTGCAGGTCCTGGATGTCCTCAGGCTCGGAGGAGTCGATGTAGCGCGGGATGTTGAGGTTGTAGTCGTTCTTGGGATTGGCGATCTCGCTGACCGGCACCAGGCGCGAGTAGCGCGGCACCTCCGCCTGCTTCGTGAATACGTCGACGATCTGGTGCACGTCGCGCGGACGCAACCGGTTCTTCGGTCCGTCCTTGGCGAAGCCCTTGGAAGCGTCGATCATGAAGATCCCGGTGCGACGCTGCGCGTTCTCCTTGTCCAGCACAATGATGCACGCCGGGATGCCCGTGCCGAAGAACAGGTTCGCCGGCAGGCTGATGATGCCCTTGATGTAGCCGCGCTTGATGATCTCCCGCCGGATGGTGGCCTCGGCGTTGCCGCGGAACAGGACGCCGTGCGGCAGGATCACCGCGGCCTTCCCGGTCGACTTGAGCGACTTGATCATGTGCAGCAGGAAGGCGTAGTCGCCGTTCTTTGCTGGCGGCTGCGCGTAGCCGTCGAAGCGGCCGTAGTCGTTCTCGGCGCCGGTCCTCCACGTCTTGACCGAGAACGGCGGATTGGCGACCAGGTAGTCGAAGGTGTCGAGCCGGTCACCGGATCGGAACTTCGGGTCGGCCAGCGTGTTGCCTTGGCGGATGTCGCTGGTCTCGTTGCCGTGCAGAATCATGTTCATCTTGGCCAGCGCCCAGGTGGCGTTGTCCATCTCCTGGCCGTAGATGGTCAGGCCGTGCGGCGCGGCACCTGCAACCTTGATCAGGAGCGAGCCCGACCCGCAGGTCGGGTCGTAGACCGTCGCCGAGTGTGGAGTGTTGGCCGGGATCTGCAGCAGCTGGGCCATCACCCGGGAGACCTCGGCCGGCGTGTAGAACTGGCCCTTGCTCTTGCCGGACTGTGTGGCGAAGTTGCGCATCAAGTACTCGTAAGCGTCACCGAGCAGGTCGTCGCCCTCTGTGCGCGAGCCGGTGAAGTCGATGTCCTGAAAGATGCCGACGAGGTTCGACAGCCGGTCTTGCATCGCCTTGCCATCGCCGAGCTTGGTCGGATCGGCAAAGTCAGCGTTGTTGATCACGCCCTGCAGGTCGTTCGCCTCGGCCAACTTGCGGACCGCGATGTTCATCTGCTCGCCGATGTTCGGTTTGCCCTTCAGTGCGACCAGGTCGTCGAAGGAGCCGCCGTCCGGCACCACGATGAGGCTGTTCCGATCGCCCTTCGCCTTGTCAGAGACGTACTTCACGAACAGCAACGTCAGGACGTAGTCCTTGTACTGGCTGGCGTCCATGCCGCCGCGGAGCTCGTCCGCGCTGGCCCACAACGAGCTGTAGAGGTCCGACTTCCGAAGAGCCACTACCACGTCACCACCCTCGTGTTGGCGGCAGCGCTGCCGTGCTCGGTTGTCGATCGGTGGTTCATGGTCGGGTAGGTCTCCTCCACGCCGAAGGCGTGCGTTAGTGCTGGTGGGCTCGCGATCAACGTAGCGGTGTGTGCCTACAGCCCTGTGCTACTTCGCCCCGCGGGTTGCTCGGCGAGCCGGTCGCCGGGCGAGAGCTCTCCTCAACCGCCCGCAGCGAACTGCCCTAATTGTACTCTGACCTGCAGCTTTGTTAGAGATGGCGCTCACCTCAACGTGATGAAGGTGCCATCCTTGCCGAACAGCTCGGGGTAGTTGCCGACCCGGGCGTGGATCTGCTGGGCCTCCACCGGCCGGCCGTCGCGCATCACGTAGAGACCACGCTGGGCGATCGTGTCGGCCAAGTCGCGGGCCCGCATCATGCGCTCAGGCGCCGTCTTCAGCACCTCGACCATCGCGGCGTGCAGCGACAGCCGCTCGGCTGGCGACTCCCCCGTGGTGTCGGCCGCCCCCACCTCCAGCAGCGACGACAGCAGGCCGATGCGCCGGTCGGCAGCGTCGAGCTCAACCGCCAGCCGCGTTCGGATGCTGCGCGCCTGGGCGAGGTCGCGCTCCAGCTCGGGCCGGTGCTGGGCGACCAGCAGGCTCAGGTCTTCGGTGTACCGGGACATCTCGACTCCTCTTGGTCACTGTGTGACTGTGTGATATGCGATAGTCGCACACCAGTAGAGGCTCGGCAAGAGCGGCCCGAGTCGCGGAGGTGATGAGGTTCGTCTCGGCCGGATAAGTGCGCATCGTCGACTACAAGGGCCGGGAGTTTGCTGGCCGACACGAGGCACTAATCGACGAGGAGCTCTTCGACCGCGTCCAGGAGGTCGTCCGGACCCGTGGCCACTCCGGCGAACGCCGACGCCTGCACCACCACTTCCTGAAGGGCACCGTCTACTGCGGCGAGTGCAAGCGCGTCCGCGGCGTCGACCAGCGCCTGTTGCTGCAGCGAGCCGTCGGTCGACACGGCGGCGAGTACTACTACTTCTTCTGCCCGAACCGCCGCGACGGCACCTGCCACCAGCCCTTCCACGACCTGGGCCGCGTCGAAGGGGCCGTTGAGCGCCACTACAAGCGCAAGCGCTTCTCAGCCGAGTTCATCGGGCTCGTTCGCCGCATGATGGATGAGGCGGTCAGCGACCAGGACGAAGCCCAACGGCTCCTGAAGCAGCAGCTCGACGAGCAGATCGACCGGCTCGACACCCAGGAAGAGAACCTGATCGACCTGGCCGCCGACGGCGAACTACCGCACGACAAGATCAAGGCCCGACTGTTCAAGATCCAGCGCGAGCGGCAGCGGCTAACCGAACAGGCCGCAGCCGTCGACACCGACCTCAAGGCCGGACAGCGGGTCATCGACGAGCAGCTGAACCTGCTGCGCGACGCCCACCGGCTCTACATGCAGGCCAGCGACGAGAACAAGCGGCGCCTCAACCAGCTCATCTACAAGGCATCTACCTCGAGGACGCAACCGACACCGAAGTCACCGGCAACGACATCAAGGACCCCTACGACGCCCTCTACGCCGGCCAAGCAGCGTTCGACGCCGTCGGGCGGCAGAAGAACAGCGCCGAGCGGGCCAGCTCCGCCTACCAGCGCGCCCACGCGGCCAACCACGCCGACAAAGACGAAGGGACGGCCCAGTTGGACCGCCCCGACACGCCCGCCGCACGTTGGGCCTCGTGCTTCACCGCCACACTCTCGGGCGGGGGTTTGACTAAGCCTCAAATGGTGGAGCTGAAGGGACTCGAACCCTCGACCCCCTGCATGCCATGCAGGTGCGCTACCAGCTGCGCCACAGCCCCGTGACCCGCTCGCGCGAGCCTCGTGCGCCCCTTGAGGCGCTGGGAGAGTCTAGGCGACAACCGCCGCCCTGTGCTAATCCGGGTCGCGCGTCTGCGCCGCCGTCTCGGTGGGCTGGTCCGGGCCGGCGTTCCAGTCACGGGAGGCGTCGGTCGGTCCCAGGTTGAAGCCGTGCAGCCGCCATCCGGGCGCGGCACCC
>Ga0255338_1004075_pt1 | contig 15959 bp, 12 predicted proteins | sample MeOH1_35cm_T4_19_FD_203715 | JGI IMG/M metagenome (GOLD analysis project Ga0255338, IMG submission 203715) | Sandy soil microbial communities from University of British Columbia, Vancouver, Canada - MeOH1_35cm_T4_195 | ecosystem: Engineered > Artificial ecosystem > Sand microcosm > Unclassified ...
ATCCGGGCTCCCATGTAAATTTGAAATCCAAAGAGCGTGGCACGCCGGACATGGTTTTACGTGATGATTCGCAAGTGAAAGGCCTTATTCAAAAATGGCAAGACAAACCGGTTCATCTCACCGTGAGCGAAGACGGCTATCGCGTGGACGCGGCAACGGATGCAGAAGTTCAAGCTCATCATAGCCAACCTCGCAACCGTCCATGGGTGAATTTTAAGGTCTCTTCAGATCACACGCTAAAAACTTATGACGAGATGGCCAACGTTGCGAAAGCGTCTCAGACTATTCCTAACGGTAATATTTTTGGCGGTAAGGCTTCGAAAAATGGATTCTTAGCTCATCGAGATATTGTCGGAGAGGGCAGCAACATTCAAAAATCCTTGAACTATCGCATGACGGTTTTAGGATTCGGCGTCCCCATGTCTTATTACCAGGATTTTGTGAACTCGAATCCGCAGTTAAAGGCTAAAATCCAAATCATGGTTGACAGTGAAATGAGTTTGAATGGACGTAGTCCTTTGGATCCTGATAAGAAATTAAAACTTATCGACGAGATCCAAAAAATGTTCTATGGCACACCGATGCCGCAGAAATTAGTATTAGAATTGCAAAACAAAATGAACCAATTCAAAACTGATTTCGCCAAAGCGTATCCGAAGTCTGAGTTGAAGGGCGTGAAAATCCGTTCTTCAGCGAACTCAGAAGACGTCGAGGATTTCGATGGGGCCGGATTGCATGACAGCTTTGGTGCCTCTTTAAAAGATGGCTTGGGCGATCCAACCACGAAATGTGAAATCAAAGACGGTGGCGACGGAGTAGAGACCAAACAAGAAATGAGTCCGAACTCCGTGGTCTGCGCCGTCAAAGGCGTGTACGCGAGTTTGTGGAACCGCCGCGCGATCGAAGAACGCAGCTATGCGCACATCAACCACGCCACCGCCGCAATGGGAATTGCCGTCAATCAAAAATATAATTTCCGTGAAAAAACGGAAGGCATCACTGAAGTTGCCAACGCGGTTGTCGTCACGCGCATTTTGGCGGCAAGCGGTGTTTATGGGTATCAGATTTCAATGAATACGGCCGACAATCTCGTCACCAATCCGACGCCCGGGACGCAGTCGGAAATGGTTCTGGCCTCTTTCCTAGACGATGAAAAACCGGAGTACACAGTCACTCAGTTCGCCATCACCGAGAAGGGGCAGGCCCCTCGCAAGCAGCTCTTGGTGAATCGCGCAGTTTATGATCGTATCGTAAGTATCGCGAGAGCCGTTGAAGAAGGCTACTGCCGAGCTGTACCGGGCTATTACGACTACTCTTGCTCGGATGTGCCCTGGGATTTGGAAAAACCAAAATCCCTTGATATGGAATTTAAAATCTTCTCAAATGGCGAAGTTCTCGTGAAACAAACGCGAGAGTTCTCGGGGCACTAAGGGTTTAAGTCAGACGACTTAAACCCTTTTGCAGGCTTACATTCTCATTTGGTTTCCCAGATGGGCGATCATTTTGTCAGCGTCGGCACGGAACGAATCTGGTGTGGTGAGGGAGCCATGGAAGATCGTACTCCAGTGGCGTGCTGTCGCCGCAATGGCAACAGCCTCTTGCATTTCGCGATCCGTAGCGCCGTTGAGTTTTGCGCCCGCGCGATGGAAATAGACGCAATACTCACAAGGAATTTGCGCGGCGACTGCGAGGCTGATTAGAACCTTGTGCTTGCCCTGCAAAGATGTGTAGGGATTGAGCTGCATTCCCTTGAATTCGCTCCAAGCTCCAGCGATGCCCTCTTCTGGGAAGAGCAAGAAGAGCTTTGGGACCGTCCCCAGAGTTTTTTCAATGTCTTTATAAGCCTCAGCAGCAGTTGTGAAATCTACTTGAAAGTTTTCTTCCGGGGGCATTTTACCCTTTGCGAATTCCATCATTTTTCTGGCTTGGGCCATGATTTGGTCGGTTTCTTTTTTAAAGGTCTCTCTATCGAGTTGCGAGCCATTTAAGATCGTACTCCAGTGCCGAGTGATGGCTGACAGAACGACGGCTTCGGACCTTTCTTGCTCGGTGGCCCCCATGGCGAGACAGGCGTTGGATTCGAAGTAATTCAGCATCTCGCAGGGAATCTGACCAGCTACTCCCAACCCAATCAGGCTTTTGAATTTTGGCTCCAAAGCCGTATGTGGATTGAAATAAACACTTTTGACGGCCTTCCAAGCTCCTGGAATACTTTGCTCAGGCATGAAATTGACGAAATCGGGAATAAGCCCCAAAGTATTTTCAACATCTGCCAGTGTTGTTTGAACGGCCTTCCACTTCGCTGGAGGTTGCTGTTTTGAGGGCATGGGAGTGCCGCTCTTTGATTTTTGCGGACTGCTTTGTTGTTTTTCAGTTGTCATAGGTTCTCCTTTGGTTAAGAAAGATTGATGGCTCAACACTGGCACATACAAGAGTCATTGAGGAGATCCTCAGGTAAAAAACATGATGTGTTTTTTGCTAGGTTTAATTTGTAAGCTTAGTTGGTCAGCTTAGTTTGTCAGGCCTTGTACTTTGCCATCAACGTAGGGCGAGTTTTCTCCGAGCCATTTCATGACGGTCGGGTGAACATCCATGTGGGTGACGGGATATTGCAGGTCTCGTAGCTTGTCGCAGGTGCCATAAGTCGCAACGATAAAGGGGATCGCGTCGTCTTCTCCGGCGCGGGTGTCATGCAAGCCAAAAAATATAAAACTGTGGCCGCCGTGATCCGCTGTGAGTATCACGAGCCATGCTTCCGCAGCGCTCGTGGCGCGGGCTCTTACTTCTTGCAGAAGGGGGGCGATTTGTTCGTCGACGGTACTGAGCGCCGCTAGATAGGTATCATTGCTTGAAAAACCACTATGGTGTCCAGCCGCATCGACACCGTCGAAAACACCCATGACTATATCCATCGTGGGGTCTTGGATTTGCGTTTTTAAGAAGGAAGCTAAGTTCTGATCGCGGCTATTAGAAGTGTTATTATCAGCGCGCCGGCGCGTGAGGTTACAGCTAGTCGTGGCCGTGGCTGCGACCATGGGCTTGAGATTCGTATCGCCACCACATTCGTAATCCACGATGCCAGGTTTTGACTTCTCACCAACAGAGGTCATGAAACATGCAACACCTCCGGCAGCAGTTTGCAGTCCCTTTTGTCGAGCGCGCGTAAAAAATGTTGGCCATTTCTTTCGCGTTTGTGTGTAAGCCATCAAGTTGATGGGCTCATTGTCTTTGACGAGGTGTTGTTTGTTATCAACGCCGGTGAGAACAGACAACCATCCCGGAGCCGTCAGCCATTGAAAGCCCTCACCTGCGCGAGGCCCGCTATGGGCGCGAGCACAGCGAGGGTCTTTGTGCCCGCCGGATTTTGGATGTTTTTCATCGATACAAGGAGCGTACTTTCCCTCTTGCATGAGGCTCTTGATAGCAGGCATTTTGTTTTCAACAAGCGCACGGTAGTGAAGCTGATTTCCCGTAGCGCCATCGAGGCCCAAAATTAAAACACGGCGCTTGGTAGGTTTGAAGGGACAAGTTTGAGCGAAAGAGGCCGAGCTAACTAAAAGCAATGCGAGCAGGCTGATAAAAGACATCATACTAAAACGTTAATTCCTTCCAAGAATTTCGTCAATGGACTCAGTCGAGAGTCCGGGCGGGCATTTTGCACCACTCTCATATCGTCCAGTTAAAAGTTTTTTGAAGTATAGGTCCAACGTAGTTCTTGAGATTTTTGGACTCGATCTAAAAGATCTTTCGGAATGGACTGGCCTTTGAAAGCATGCAGAAACATCTCTTTTTGACCGTCCTCATCTCGGCGCAAATTGAGCAAATTTGGATTGTGACCACCTCTCACCAACACCAACAACTGCTTAGGGCCTTGAGGCACCGCTTTGTAGTGAGCGAATGCACCAGGCGCGGTCGTCGCGCTATCATCGGAACCTTGGAAGTAAGTGACCGGCACTTTTACTGGAAAGTTTTTAGAAGCATAGGGATGGGTATTTTTTGTCTTGAGCTGAATACAAGTATCTATGGATTCTTGATCGACCTTGGGAACAAGTTTGCCATTCGTAAGAGCATCAAAGCTCGTCACATCAGGATTAGAAAGACCGAGCTCCTGACAGGAAATCATAAAATAAGGAACGTCATTGGATGTAAACAGAATGTGCGGCGTGTAGGTGATCGGTGCAAAGGTATTTTTCACGTTCTCCAGCAGATCTTGATATTCTTTATCGTCGGAGATTTTCAGAAGATTGTTTTTTAAAGTCTTCAGGCCATCGTTATCCATCAAAACATTTCGGCCAATCGTCGATAACCACGTGTCGGGATAGCCGTATTGGGTGTGAACCTTCTCCATGCGGTCTTTGATATTCGCCGGTAAGGTGTCGATCATTTTTTGCAAGAGCTTACGGCGATGTGGCCCAGCCCATAGGGAGCCATCGCCGTCATTGACAGTGCCCTCTAAAATCAAGGCTGTCGTCGTTTGCGGGAAGAGCGAAGCATAGATCGTCGCCGGCACGGTGCCGTAAGAAACACCATAGACGGTCATCTTGGGGATTTTTAAAAATGCGCGAATCTTTTCTGCATCACGTGCGACAAATTCAGAGGAATAGAAACTGACATCCAAAAACTGCGAATGAGTTTCCGGTCGCGAACAAGCGATGCCTCTTTGCTCCATCACTAAAACATTGAAGCCCATGTCCTCATCGAAGAGACCCCAGTGGGAAGTCAGTCCTGGGCCGCCGGTAAAATAAAACAATGTTTCGCGAGCCGGATCATAATCGCCGGCGAAGTGGGCGTAAATGTCTGTGGTTCCCTTTTGGGGATTTCCGTAATCCACAGGAACCGTCACGTAAAAACCTTTTTCGAATTTCAGAATATCAGCGTATTTTTGCTCACACAGAAAATGCCCAGACTCATAGTCGTTTTTTGTAGGCAATGAAAGGGTGGCAAAAGCAGAGAGAGTCAGAAGATTGCAAAAGAGAGTCAAAAGGAGTGTTTTCATGAGCTCCTTGTACTCCAGAGAGAGCGTTTTGACATTCTCGCCCTCAGGAATGGCAAACTTTTCAGGATTGTGGAAGCGAGGTACGACGAGCTCGGATCGCCGCATGAGTTTTTTGGAAACCGGTCAGCCATTCAGTGCCATAGTAAATTAAACCCACCAAAGGAAAGGCAAAGCCGACCATCGCGGTGGCAGCCCAGCCGCCCTGAGCGTAAGCCCACGCACCGGAATACGAACCCGCAGCGCCGCCCACGAAGATCGTGGCAATATACAGGCCATTCAAGCGGCTACGGTATTTTGCACGCAGAGAGAAAATCGCCCTTTGGCCCAATACCAAGTTGGCGGTGACTCCGGCATCCAGCAAGATCGCCGCCATCACCAAAAACGCCAAACCAATAAAAGAACCGGGCGGGAAAATACGAGTGATGGCAAATGACAGTGCCCCCGAAGCAAGAGCCATAGTTGTCAGGATGCGACTATAACCACGATCGGCATAGCGGCCCGCAAAAGGCGCCGCAATCGCGCCAGAAACACCAACCAAAGAGAAAACCGCAATCGCTGTTTGCGAAAGATGAAATTCAGGCCCTGATAAATACAGCGGCACGGCTGTCCAGAACAAACTGAAAGCGCCAAACATACAAGCTTGATAGACCGCCCGACGACGAAGCACGGGTGTTCGGACAAACAGATGCCCCATGGAGACAATCAAATTGGAATAACTATTGGTTCCCGCGCTCGGTTGACGTCGTGGCAGAAATCGATAAAGCGTGATTGCTAAAGCGGTCATCATCGCCGCAGATAAAAAGAACACCGCATGCCATGAAAACAGATCCGTCAAAATACTCGCAATAGGGCGAGAGAGCATGATCCCCATCATGAGTCCACTCATCAGACTGCCCACCACGCGTCCTCGCAGATATTCCGGCGCCAGATGCGCGGCATAGGGGACGATAATTTGTACCGACGAAGCGCCCAGGCCCACAGCCAAGGCCGCTGCAAAGTAAGGAATGAGTTGCGTGGAAATTCCAAGACTCAGAATCGCGAGAACTCCCAGTCCTAACATCGACAAAATTAATTTGCGATTTTCTACCAAATCACCTAGGGGCACGATGAACAAAACCCCCAGTCCATAACCGACTTGGGTCAGTGTCACGACAAGACCCGCCATCGCCGGATCCAGCGACAGGGATTTTGCGATGAGTGCAACCAATGGCTGCGCATAGTAGAGATTCGCAGCAATCGTGCCCACGGCGCAGGCTAATAAAAAAATGAATGAAGAAGGAATGGCTTTTGGATCAGAAGGAGATTGAGAGTTTTCCACGAAAAAGGACCTTTCGCATTGTTTGATAGGTATCTAACAAAGAAAATTAAACCTCCTCTTGCAAAAGGGCAAGATAATTGTTAGATAAATATCTAACAATGGAATCGATAACGCATCCTCAACTTAAATCTATTGCACTGGAACAGGTCCTCAAAGCCTTGGGCGACCCTGTGCGCATTTCCATTGTAAAGCAACTGCTCGTATCGCCGGGTGAAGAGAAGGCCTGCGGGACCTTTGACTATACCATCACTAAGGCAACGTTCTCCCATCATCTGCAAATTCTGCGCGAGGCCGGCGTGATTCGCACACGCCAAGAAGGCACGCGCCGTATGACCTCACTGCGCACCGAGGATCTTAAGAAGCGCTTTCCAGGGCTGATGGATCTGATCAAGTCGACACGATAAATTTTCGAAGGGGCCCCTTAACACTGCCTGCTGTCGCCGTAGTGAGGGTGAAGCAAGTTCCTGTCTACTGAGAACCACGCGGTGCCGTCGGTCTGTCCGGATTCTGAATGTTTAAAAAATCGTTTTTTGAATTCTCTTGACGGGTTTTTCGACTGCATTAACGGGCTTGTGAGCTGCATTTTTCCTCTACGATTTTGAAAATTCGTTTTTGTGATTTGCGAGGCGGGGCGAAGGCCCTGTGCGCTCTGATCGCGTAATAGAAAATGTCTGCAACGCTCTTGAAATTCCTCTCTGAAAAATCGTGATATATAAGTATCGAAATTTGATGAGCAATAGTGCTTGCGAGTGATTTTGATTGCGAGAGAGTTTTATGAGACAGACAGCGTTTGGATTTTTAGGTGAATGGAGAAGAGAATTTGGTGGCTCGCTTTTAGAGGGGAAAAGAAAAACGGCTCGGCCACTTTCAACTCGTGAGCCAATCCATCTTGTTTTGAAAAGTACTGCGAATAGAGTGTTTTTTCCTGGCGATCGAAGAATAGAAAATCTGATTCGTAATCAGGCGGCTAAATACAAAATTAAGTTGTATCGTATTTCACTTAATTGGACTCATGTGCATGCGATCATTCAGATTCCAGATCGCAAAGCCTATAACTCATTTATTAGAACTGTGACGGCTTTACTTGTAAGGCTTATTTCTAATATTAAAAAGATAGATTTAACAGGACTTTTCGATCTTCGCCCCTTCACTAAAATTATTTCTTGGGGACGACAGTTTAAGAGCCTGTTTGGGTATCATGATTTGAATGATCTTGAGGCATTTGGGTATATTAAGCGGGAGAAGAAAGCTAAGAAGAAATCAAAACAGAAGAAGCGGAGTTGAGTCTTTAAAGAATAAGCTCTTTTTTCTCATCCATTTCCAAACACAGCTAAACTCGCGTACACGCCCAGTCGATCGTCACAGCGGAGTGCATCCGTCCGTGTGAACGGGGCAAGATGGCCATCGTGGCCATCTTGGTGATGAATCTTAGGACAAGTGCTTGGTTTGTTGGCCGTACTTATTTCTTTGGAATCTGAATGGCTTGCGCTGCGTGGTTCGAAACGCTGTCGTACGGTGTCTAATGTCGAAGACTTCGCTGGACAGAAGAGCTTGCTTCGGGCTACTTCAGTATAACGAGAAGTTTTTAGGGGGTAAAAATGTCTGATTTCAAAAGTTTTGAGGCGCAAATTTGTGAGCAAGAAGAAAAAGTTCGTCAAGAAATCGCAAGGCTCAATCAGCTTCATCAATCTCGTCCTGCCGAAGTTGTGAAAGATTATGAGTTCAAAAACTTAGTTCGAACAGTGAAGCTCTCGGAGCTCTTTGGCCAAAATGAAGAGTTGATCGTTATTCACAACATGGGCAAGCATTGTTCGTATTGCACTCTTTGGGCTGACGGTTTTAACGGATACTATCAACAAATTCCAAGAAGGGCGTCGTTTGTTGTTGTGAACAATGACAGTCCAGACGAACAGTATCAGTTTGCCACTTCCAGAAAGTGGACCTTCCCTATGTATTCAAGCCGAGATACGGGCTTTTTTGGCGACATGGGTTTCAGTGAGACCAAAGAGGGGAAACTCTTTTATTGGCCCGGTGTCAGTATTTTCCGTAAAACCAAAGATGGAAAGATCGAACGCACCACTCGTGCCGGATTCGGTCCCGGCGATTTGTTCTCAAGCATTTGGCATCTTTTTGAGCTACTACCGAAGGGCGTTGATACTTGGAAGCCTGCCAATGCTCCTCTTGTAGAGCCCAAAGGACATACTCAGATTAATGGCTTTAATGTCGTGGCCGTTTACAGTGAGAACCCTGAAGTGTCTGCGCAGTTCTACAAAGATGTTCTTGGTTTTGAAAATGCGAGTAACATGGCTGACGGCGGAATCCTTCTTCGCAATAAAAATGCCGAGATGACAATGTATCTTGGAAAGGATCACAAGCCGCAGGTTTCCCTCTGTTTCAACAGTCAATTGGGTGTTATGAAATCGGCGGAGGTCTTAAAAACAAAAGGCATTCCAATCGTAAATCAATACGGCAGTGTCGAGGCGGGATTTGCTGGAGTTCAGTTTAAGGATCCGAGCGGCAATCTTCTCGAAATCGCCGGTGCACCTTAGTCCTTGCGTGCTCGTCTGTGTTAAAAGGGAATTGAGACGGTGTGGGCTCTAGTCCACACTGCTGTCTCAGTCTCAGAACGGCTCTCATAAGCATCTCTTCTAGTGAGCTGAAATAATAGGCAATTCTAGTTTTGAACCCACGTGTGGTTTTTAAACGTCTAAGAAAGAGCCTCTTTTTTTCGTAAGATAGATTCATGTAGGGAAATCTCGTAAGAAGCCCTGCAGAAGCGAAAAACAGGAGGTTTGTCATGAAACAGTTATTAGGTATCTACGTTGGGATTTTTGTTCTGATGTTAAGTTTCGAAGTTCAAGCAGGAGCCTTGGTCGAACCTTTCTTGGGTTACGATCAATCGACTCTGAGTGCGAAGGATCTCTCCGGCAACGATATGGGAGCGAAAAACAGCGGTCTCGATTATGGGGCTCGCTTAGGCTATCGCCTTGATAACGGAGTCTGGTTTGCCGGTGAATACGCGGCGGGCAGTGGCGATAGCAAGAGCAACGTCGCGGGAACAGCGGATTCGACCTATACTCGTTCTTCGATGGGTGCGGTCGTTGGTTTTGATCATAACCAATTCAGATTCTGGGGTGGCTATGGTCTTTCCGATAAGTTGATTGCCAAGAGTGCCGCGGGTTCTGAGACCACTTTCACAGGCAGCAACTATAAAGTGGGCGTTGGTTTCAAAGCGATGCCATGGATGTCTGTGAACTTCGAATACATCGTTCCGTCGTACACCAAGTTTGACAGCGGCAGCGGTGAAGCCGATGTGTCGACAGTCTTCTCGGAATTCAACTCGACAAGCGCGTGCTTGACCCTGAGCTTCCCAATTGATTTCGGTAAGTAAATTCCCCGCCAGTCCTCCCGAGGTGCGCCTCGGGGGGATTTTCTAAGATCGAGTTTGCATATAACGATAGATTTCATCAGCAGCACGAAGACCCGTCGAGTGTGCGCCGTGCACGGAGCTCGGTTGCAACTCCAAAGAAGTCGCCTCGCCCGCCCAGAAAAGCGGCCGCGTTTTTTCAGAGCTTGCCAAATGAGCGCGGGCATTTTGAACCAGGACCTGGCCTTCAGCATCGTGAACCAGTAAATTGGAAATCCCGCCCTTCGCGAAAGGATCGTCAATCCATTTTTTGCAAGAAATAATCAGCGAGCCGTCTTCTTTCTGAGCCACAGAGTTGAAGGTCGTACCCGGACTGAACTGATACATAGTATCGAAATCCGCGCAGATGGTTTGCACGATCTCCGTCGGCGACAGAGATTGAAATCTTTTGGCAGCATCGCTTACAACCAGCGCGGTGAGAACCGGGAATTGATTTTCTTCGGCAAAGTGGGGCACGAAGTAAGTCATGCCGGCGCGGCGATTGCGCGATTCGATATTGGTGAGCATGCACATGTCTTCGTCCCAAAAACGATTTTTGAAACGAATGGAAACTTTCATTTGATGAGCCGGCACGATAAATTTTAAAGCCTCTTCTTTGTCTTGATTCCAGAACTCACCGAAATCAATCGCGCCGGATTTCATCATGCCGATCGAAGCGGTGTTCAGCATGCTTTTGGCTTTAAACCAGCCGACGCTGGGAACGTGGGCTTGAATCAAGCCGTTTTTCGCCGAGCGAATTTGCCGCACAGGATGATTGAGGAGAATTTTTTCTGCAGAAATTTCTTGTCTCATCCCTTCGAGAATCTGACCATAGCCACCACGGACATAGTATTCTTTCGAGTTGCGTAGTTGGGCGATGGTTTTATCGGCTTGCAAACCTAAAATGCTAATGCGATCCAGCGACGCGCCTGTGTGGCCCGCAAGCAAGGTCTCGACGATTTCAGCCATTAGGCCTTGATAGTTCATTTTCTGAATGAACTGCGTGCCCGAGAGGTCCGGCCCGCGATATTTTTCGATGTCTTTGTAAATACGATGCGACCTCATCAGTTTGAAGTTCAAATGCATTATCAACGAACGAATCGATTTTGGAACGGGTGCAAGAAATTCCGAATTGTAAAGGTAACCTTTGCTGGTCTTCGGATACATCTTGGTTTGCAAGCCGTAGCGAAGGATCTCCTCCCAAATCGGCGCTTCGCCGGGAGGCATATGCACATACTCCGCGCCCAATTCTAAAGGCGCACCAAAATCCTGAGTCTTGGACGCGTCGGTAAAAAGTCTGCCACCGATACGACTGCTACCTTCCAGCACCAGCACATTGAGCGGGCGGCCCTGAATTCGAGACAGTGTCAGCTGACGGGCCGCTGTCATTCCGGCAGGACCTGCGCCGAGGATAATGCAATCATAGACGGTCTCAAGGTCCGGCAGAAACGCCATAGAAGCGCGTGGGACCAATGCAGATCCCATGAGAGCCAATGAGCCTTTTAAGAAACTTCGTCGTTGCATAAAGTCCTTTCTCGGGAGCTCTTGCGAAAAGTATCCCATAGACTAAATAGCCTTAAACTTATTTTGAAGGCAAATGAAGTGTGCACGGACTTGACGAGTGCCAAGAAGGATCGTCAAACTTTTTGACATTCGCCATAGACGAGGATTGTTTTCTATTTTTTATGGGAACAGCTTGAGGCTCCTCTTTAGGTTTTCTTTCAGCCACTTTTCAAGACGATGTCGTTCGGTGGTATCCCTCGTATAGAACCGGAGCCATGGATTGTCGGGATTGGGATTGATCGTGTGATGATAAGATTTAAAAATTCTTATGCCGACGGGCATAGAATATATGTTTTCAATCACGATTTTCTTGATGTTCAATCGAAAAAGTAGCTCCCATCTTTCGACCACATTGCCAACCACAGAGCACTGATCAATATCCAAGGTAGAATTTGGCGCTTGGATCAGTTTGGCAAGATCGTCCGACATGGTCATTGTGGTGCCATGGATCTCGGCCTCGAATGCATTTTCTTTTGTAGGAAGAATTTGTTCATCTCGCTCAATCATTTTAGCGACAAAATTTAAATCGTCATTTGTGGCTAATGAGATTTGATCTAATGTAGTAAAATCGATTTGCTCGTATCTTGTGGATACGTCTTGAATCAGGAGGTTTTCTCTACTGGTAGGTCTAATAAGGGCCGAGATTGGAACCTTGAGATATTGAGCGATGCACGCCAAAGTTTCCAGACGCGGCTCAACCTGGCCAGCTTCTATGCGCTGAAAGTTTCTATGAGAAATTCCCAGAATTTCGGACATCTCTATCTGGGATAAGTTTTTGGCTCTTCGATAGAACCTTAAAATGTAGCCAATTTTTTTAAGAACATTATACGTGCCCGTGCTCATCAATCTCCCAACAACACTCCTTTCATTTTACTTAAAAAAACATCAAGAGTTAAAAGCATTTGTTGAATTGAGAGATAAATAGACAGCAAACAATATGTGTTTACGACAGTGCTGGCGCAAAACTGCGCCACTTATGTTCGAAAATTTACTGTGCTTGAAAGTCGGCGGGGGTGCAAACCGGCATCTGACTCACTTGGGTTTTCAGGTCAGAAAGATCCCAATCGAAAAGAGGAGATTTATCCGGCTCAAAAAAAGGCGGATTATGGATGATCCTGAGTTTGCCTGAAGCTGTATTCATGCAGGCTCTTCCCTTAAACTGCAGTCTTTTTGGCTGAAAATTTTCGCCAAAGACCGTGGTGACGTAAGCATCGAGACTGCCAAATTCGATCATGAGGTCGCCAAAAATAGGGAGGTGTTCTGGATGAATCCCGCGAGACATGTAATAGACGTGCTGGAGATTTTCATTTTCATCAAATTCCCAGGTATGACCGGCAACGAAATAGTTGCCAATGGCAGACCAAGGCACACAGGTTTCAACGTCGTCCGTTGAGTTCAGATGTAAGTCGTATTCCAGTAAAAGAATATAACCTTGGTCGTTAAAGTAAACCTGTCCCAGCGATTTCAGTTTGGATGGGGAATTTTCCGTGCAGGCAGCTGCGATTCGAAACTGATTAATATACAAAGGCACAGCTTCCAAAACAACCGTGCGTGCCAAGCCGTTCTCCAAAAAATCGAGGGGCAGTTGAACCCACTTGTTGTGAGCCATATCTTTATAGGCCAAAAGAACAGAGTGGTTGTGGTACTCAGCCTTAACCACGAACATATTTTGCAATTCCTGAAGATAGTTTTGCAAAGTGATGCTGTTGAAATCTTCCGAGTTCACCCAGCCATTGAATTTTCTCGCGGTCTCGGAAGTCTCATGGGCACTAGGCGGAGTTGAAAATTCGCGATGTGCGAACTCATGAAAAATCAACGCCGCTTGATCCACAGGCGACAGTTGATTCCACAACTCTAAGTTCACGGTATAGCGTGCCTTGTTGAAAACACTTTGCTGTCTTTGAAAAACCACTTGCTCAAGTTTGCAGCCTTCAGCAACCCAAACGGTGCCCAGGTCATTGGTAGGCATAGCGATTTCCATTTTAGGGACGTATTCGACTTCGTTGGGATCGGACTCAAACAACTGGTACCAGCTTTTGTACAAAGCCGCGCGAGTGGGATTGAACTTTTCGATTTTACTCACAAGATAAAGAAAACGTTCCTGCGTCGATGACGAAGACTGAGTGTCTGGTTTTAAATGAAAAAAGTTTTGCGCTTCATGCAGATCTAAAGTTTGCAGCGGCGCCGACGGGCATTGAACCACGTACCCCGCGTTGCCTCGATCCATCCAATCCGTGCCCGCGTAAGTGTTCAAAGAAAACAAAATCGGAACAATTAAAATCACTTTTTTCATTTCAGAATCTCTTGAGTTAGGGGGCAGAGTTGAATGTTCAAAGCATAGACCTCATCCCGCGTCCCCTCGGAGATGAGAGTTGCGAGTTTAAAACGGAACTCACGAATCAGCTTTTTAGCTTCGGCAATATTTCGCGAATCAATAGCGACGGTGAGGGAGGAGATGTCGCGTTTTTCTAGAGGAACATCGGCAAAGGTTTTTGCAACATGCTGGAGCATATTGACGTGACCTTTTCGGATCGCTTCGCTCGGAATCTCGGGAGCGGTGGTGTAGGCGCCACGATTTAATTCCACTTTGCCGTTCGCAATGGATATAAGACCCACTCTCTGAAGGCGCTCTAAGGAGTCCTCGACATTGGCTTTGGTGAGCCCCATTCGATCGGCGATCCACTGTGCATCCAGTTTAAAATCTTTTGTGTACATGAGCTGCACGATCGCAAGATGGAACCACTCAATAGTGACCGCGAGCTGATCCTCACGGAAGATTTTGAGCTGCGGGGATTTTCTCTCGCTTTTGGCTTGAATACAAAGCGCCAGAAAATGGTCTTTTTCTTTTTTGTCCAGATTCAAATTGGCCGCGATTTTTATGGCCGCACTTTTGGTGATGAGACGTTTTCCGGAAAAGTACTGCGCCACCCGCGTGGAAGTAACGCCAAGGGCTCTTGCGAAGGCCCCCTGCGAATAACGAGGGTTCTTCTTTTTGCGTGCTATGAACTGCGATTGTAAAAATTCGGATGCTAAGGACATATGTTTTTTTATTTTGGCCGCGAAAATGTGTCAAAAGGTAGTAAAGGGTTTTCCTCTCTGTGGCCAACGAAAACATCTCCATAAAAATCGGATAGTATTTTTTTCAGGTGCCACACATCTCCGTGAAAAGTGGGGTGAGAATATGCAAAAACGAACACTTCTAGTCTCCCAATCCAGCAAAACTCTTTAGAAAATTGTTTATTGTACCGTTTCCTTTAATGAGGTCCGGATGAAAGTATTCTGGAGGTTTTCTTACATTCTCGCGCTCGTATTCATCGTGCTGATCAGTTTGAAAGGTCAGGCGGTGATTCCCTTTGCTCTTTGGAAGAGCCAAGCAGGCGTCAATGGCTGGGCGTGGATGAATACCTACAAAAATGATTACTACACCGGCAACTACGGCACTCAGGGAACGGGCAGCACGGCGAACTATCCGAGCGAGCGTAGTTATGGGGTCAGTAATTGGCGCGATAACAGTGGAAACTTTTGGCTCTTTGGTGGCTGGGGCGTTGGCAGTGACGGCACCTTCGGCACTCTCGGTGATCTTTGGAAGTATGTCCCAGGAACGGGGCAGTGGACTTACATGAAGGGCCCTAAAAACGCCAATGCCACTGCCGTCTGCGGAACCAAAGGAACGGCCGCTGCGGGTAATTATCCTGGAGGGAGATACAATCCGCAGACTTGGGTTGATGGCACCGGGAATCTCTGGCTTTTCGGAGGCAATGGCGGCAACTGTGGTGGTGGGTCCAATGATAACAATGATCTTTGGAAGTACGATGTGTCCACCGGTAACTGGACGTGGATGTCGGGAACCTCGACGGGAGGCAATGGGACCTATGGCACCAAGGGAACTGGTAGTACCGCCAATATTCCTGGTGGTCGTCAGATTTCTCCTGGGGCCTACAATATGATCGACGCTTCAGGAGATTTTTGGATTTTTGGTGGCTATGGGTATGACTCCGCCGGAGGTAGCGGCAGACTCAATGACCTTTGGAAATACACAGTGTCGTCGGGGCAGTGGACTTGGGTCTCTGGTGCCAACGTCATCGATCAGAATGGCACCTACGGTACGAAGGGAACAGGCAGCACCGCGAATGTTCCTGGCGGCCGTCTGAATCATCTCACATGGCTGGACAGTGCAACCGGATACATTTGGCTTTTAGGTGGCTGGGCGCGCGACAGTGCGGGATCCACCAATGCAATGAACGATTTCTGGAAATATGAGATCGCCACCGGTAAATGGACCTGGGTGAGCGGGAGTAGCACGGCTTATGTGGCGGGGACTTATGGCACCAAAGGTGTTGGCAGTACGGCGAATATTCCTTCGGCGATTCAGCAGGCACGACCGATGGTGGATAGCTCGGGTAACATCTGGATCGCGGGAGGATGTTGTCTTGATGGTGCTGGCGCCTGGTCTTACCTGAATGCTGTTTGGAAGTACGCTCCGTCTACGGGCCAATGGACATGGGTTTCTGGGGTCAGCTCCGGCAGCAAGCTTGGAACTTATGGCACTCAAGGAGTTGGCAGCACCAGCAATGTGATGGGCGGTCGACATGGTCCGGTCACTTGGATGGACACTGCGGGAGTCATTTGGGTTTTCTCGGGTGTCGGCTTAGATAAGGTGGCCTCCGATCACGGCA
>Ga0255338_1004076_pt1 | contig 15957 bp, 13 predicted proteins | sample MeOH1_35cm_T4_19_FD_203715 | JGI IMG/M metagenome (GOLD analysis project Ga0255338, IMG submission 203715) | Sandy soil microbial communities from University of British Columbia, Vancouver, Canada - MeOH1_35cm_T4_195 | ecosystem: Engineered > Artificial ecosystem > Sand microcosm > Unclassified ...
GTAGCCGTTATTCTTCTCGGGGGAATTCAGGATGTATTGATTCCCGGAATCGTAAGTCTCGCCGGTAAAACAGAATTATTCTTCGTGAATACAATGGGCATGCGGTTCAACTCCGGCATCATCGTGTTCTTCTGTGTTCTCGTTGCACTGATCGGATTGGGTCTCTGGTATTCAGTCAAAAATAAAATCCGCTGGCTGAACACCACTGTACTTTCTTTTCTCGTGCTGCTCCTCGGCTACTCGAGTTTTCTCGTGATTGTGATCCGCGCGAATGCAGGAACACCGATCAATGAAAACAATCCTTCTGATCCGGTGAGCCTGTTGTCGTATCTCAACCGCGAACAGTACGGCGACTGGCCCTTATTGTACGGTCCGCAATACAACACTCCGTACGATGCCGAAGAACCATGGGTCGATGGCAATCCGGTGTATGTGAAGGATGAAGCTTCCGGAAAATATATCGTGAGTGATTCGCGCAGGAAAAGCGTTCCGAATTACGCGAGTGAAGGTTGCGTGCTTTTTCCGAGAATGTGGAGCTCCGGTCACGAAGGTGCTTACACGAACTGGGTTCCGATCAAAGGAAATCCGGTGGAGTTTCCCGGCGGACACGGAACCACCACGACTGTCAATATTCCCACATTCGCAGAGAACATGCAGTTCTTTGTTTCCTACCAGATGGGATGGATGTACCTGCGTTACTTCATGTGGAATTTCGTCGGACGGCAGAACGATGCTGCAGGATACGGTGGTGATGCAGAAGGTAACTGGCGTTCGGGTGTAAATCTCATTGATGATTATCGCATCGGAAATCACAATCTCGAACCGACGCTGATGAAACACAACAAAGCCAACAACCGGTATTTCTTCTTACCGTTTTTGTTGGGCCTGATCGGGATGATGTATCATTTTGTCTATGCAAAACGCGATGCGCTCATTACAACGTTACTGTTTCTCTTCACCGGAATGGCAATTGTGTTTTATCTCAACCAGACTCCGTGGCAGCCGCGTGAACGGGATTACGCCTATGTAGGTTCGTTTTATGCATGGGCGATCTGGATCGGTCTCGGTGTGATGTTCATTTACGATTTCAAGAAAACCATCGGAAGAACTGTTGCGCTGACGTTGGCTGTTTCACTGAGCGCATTGATTCCTGCATTGGTGCTTTTCCAGAACTGGGATGATCACAATCGCTCGGGCAGAACCGTTGCGCGTGATCTTGCCGTAAGCATGCTCGAGTCGTGCGAGAAGAATGCAATTCTCTTCACGTACGCCGACAACGATACCTTCCCGCTCTGGTATGCACAGGAAGTGCTGGGTGTACGCCGCGATGTGCGCATCGTTTGTCTTTCACTTTTCCGCAGCGACTGGTACATCAACCAGGCAAAGAAGAAACAATATACTTCGGAACCGTTGCCGATCACGATGGATTCCTGGCAATACCGTGATGGTACGCGCGACTGGCTGAGTGTGGAAGGATCCGACACCATGCTGCTGGAGAATGTGGTTTCATTTTTTTCTTCCGAAGATCTCACGGTGAAATATGAAACCATGAGCGGCGACACGGTGAATTACATTCCTGCGCGTTACGTAAAAATTCCTGCACCGAACGAAGAAGGGGAAATCATGTGGGCGCTTTCCGGATCGTACATCCTGAAAGACCAGATGATGATTCTTGATATCCTCGCGCACAACAACTGGGAGCGTCCGGTACATTTCGCTGTGAACATGCCGATCAGTACCTACGGCGGACTTGGAAATTATCTCCAGCTCGAAGGACTCACGTACAAGATGGTTCCTACGTTCAACATGCGCGAAGACGCCGATCTCACAGAACGTCCGCAGGTGAATATTGAAAAGACCTACAATCTCTTCATGACGAAATTCTCCTGGGGCGGCCTGGAAAATCCGGATGTCTACGCCGACGAAACCACGCAGCGCATGTTCGCCGATCCGTATCGTTATTCCTGCGCCATCACTGCACACGCGCTCGCAGAATCGGGCATGAACGAACAGGCAGCAGGGCTCGTACGCAAGTGCACGCAGATGATTCCCGCAACACAGGTTCTTCCGGATGATTACTGGATCTCTCTCACCGATGCCGCATGGATGGCAGGTGATAACGAGCTTGCCAATTCACTCGCCGACCAGGCCTTCACGCATTTCATTCAATGCATCAAGTGGTACAACTCCATGCCAACCGGTGTGGGCGATAAAGGAAATAAAATTGCGCAGATGCAGATGTTGTATGCGTTGGCGGGAGATTATGGGCAGACGGAACTCAGCGCGAGATGGAAGAAGGAGATGGATGCGGTGGGGGTGAAGGCGGAGTAGCCTGAAAAGGAGACTTTCCTAATATTTTAACAAACCTATACGTAAACCGACCTACATCAAGAAATAGTTTGCTTTTTATGATTATTTTATTAGAATAGGTTATGGGAGTGTTGTATATTGCCAACAGCTGAAAAGAGAAAGGGCCCTGACGCATTTAATGCGTTCTACAAATTTCCCTCTAATAAAAACTAAATCTAAATTTCTATGGCAAAAGTAGACGGTACAAAAGTTATTTCCGTTCTAAATATGAAGGGTGGAGTTGGCAAAACCACATTGTCAGTTAATTTGGCATACATCCTCTCAAATTTCCACAACAAGAAAGTCTTGATTGTAGATATTGACCCACAGTTTAACGCGACACAATATCTCGTTAGCCAGGAAAATATTATTAAGCATTTCGATACTAAGAAAACGATTCTTGATATTATAATGCCACAAAAGGAGGAAAAAATTGATCTGGTTAAAAAAAAGAAAAAGGTTGCGCCAAAGAAACCTCAATTGAGTGATTACATTATTAATATTACGAGTAAGTCCAATGGCGCGAGACTTGATCTTGTGCCTTCAACCGTGAACTTAATCGAGATTGAAAATAGTCCGCGCGGTGCTGAACATCATTTGAAACAATTCATAAAAAAATATTGCAAACTCTATGATATTGTAATTATCGACTGCCCACCGACTATAGGCATTCATACCTTAAGCGCATTTTTAGCATCTGCATATTACCTGATACCGCTTAAACCCGATTATCTATCGTCCCTAGGGCTTTCGTTGTTGGAGAAAGCTTTAGAAAAATATAAAAAAGCAGATGGTCATAAATTAAAGTCGCTCGGAGTTGTATTCACTATGGTAGATCTGAGACCCGAATTAACTTTCACCATCATGAAAGAAGTCAAGAAAGCCAGAAAGGACTGTATTAATGCCTATTCCTCGCTTTCCACTCAAGTTGCTCAGAGCTTCTCAAATATGAGTTCATTTTATGGTAGCAATGGACGTTATCAAACTGAATTTAAAGATATTACTCAGGAAGTACTCGCTAAACTTTAATACTTTGCCCTATGGAAAATATTTCAAAAGAAGAACTCCGTAAAATGATTCAAGAGATAATTATGGAGTTGAATGTGGTAAAGAAAACAAGTAAAAGAACCCTAAGCTCAAAACACTACTCTAATCAAAATAATTCTCAACCCGAACTTAACGAGGTCGAGAATCTTATTGGTAGTATTCCGTTTATTTTATTGGATAAGACAATTTTTCAAAAGAACATGGATGTTGTCGAGTTTGCAAATAAAATTGGGATTGACGTTCCGCGGGGAGAAAAGAAAAAGATCGACGAAATTGTTGGGATTGTTATTGTTGCAATCAAAGAATTTCCACCATCCAGGATCGCCACACTAAATCAGGCAATTCTAAAACTTAAAGCGAGACCAAGTAATGCAAACAAGAAAGACAAAAAAAGTTTTTTTGAAGCATGGGATAAGGTCATCAAAAGTTTATAGTCGCTATGTCGCAGAATTTGAGTCAAGATTATCTTAAGTTTTCTAGGGAAATTTTAAAGTCGTCCAAAAGCGCCTTTGAAATTGACAATGCGTTAACCCCGAAGTTCAAAAAGCATCACAGGTCTGTTTATGCAATTGCTTTGCTGGTTACCAAGCTCGAGAAAGAGTCAACAGAAGAACATAAACTAGTCTATCTCGCCGAAATTTTATCCGACATTTTGACCCTCACCAAGTTGGCCTTTTTGGGATTTGAGGCGCCAGCTTTAATATTACTTAGAAGGACGATTGAAAATTTTTACAACCATATTTACTATACACACCATCCAATAGAATTCGAACAGCTAAACTTGGGAAAGAATGAGTACACACCCATAGACAAGCTAAAATTGTACGTAGATGCACATCCCAATTTTGTTGTAAGCAGAGACAATCATCTTAAAGAATTTAACCAAAATTTATTCAACGTATATCAACGACTTTGTAAAGTCGTTCATTCAAAGGGGATCGATTCGTTAAACCTATCTAAGTGTTTGCACGACTTAACACAAGAATTTGAAATTGGGGACTTTCTTAATCAGCTCATCGAAGTTGAGGTTTGCCTGGTTTACATTACATATAAATTCCACAAGTCACTGCAGTTCACTGCCACGGAAAAGTCAGTTATTACTGCCGTCATTCCAACAAATAAAAGAACTCAATTACACGAGTAAAATACCATCACGTTCTCTTAGGACACGCGCAATCTATTATTTTGATTGGTCAGAATTAACCATCAACTTATCCTCCCCCAATTCACACTCCCCTCATTCGACCCCTTCGACAAGCTCAGGACAAGCGCTCAGGATGACTCCGTGTGTTAACTGATTCGTCCCCAATTAACAGACCCCTCCCGTTGACGGGCTAACTCCGCGAACAACGCTCCATGTTCCTTCTTCTCTAGTGTCGGATCATTATCAATTATCTCCGCCGCCACACCCCGCGCATGCTGCAATATCTTTTGATCATATACAATATCCGCCAACCTCAATCCCACCATTCCACTCTGTCTCGTTCCTTCCAGATCTCCCGCTCCTCTTAATTTCAAATCCACCTCCGCTATTTCAAATCCATCATTCGTCCTCACCATCGTGTCCATGCGCAGCTTCGTGTCTTTGCTGAGCTTGTGGCCGGTAATCAGCACACAGAAACTTTGATCGGCACCGCGTCCTACTCTTCCGCGTAACTGGTGCAGTTGTGAAAGTCCAAAACGTTCTGCGCTTTCAATCACCATCACGCTCGCATTCGGAACGTTCACTCCTACTTCGATGACGGTGGTGGCCACCATGATGTTGGTTTCTCCTCTCACGAAACGCTGCATCTCCCAGTCTTTGTCTGCGGGTTTCATTTTACCGTGTACGATACTTGTCTGGTATTCCGGCATAGGAAAAGCACGAACAATACTTTCGTAGCCATCTATGAGGTTTTTGTAATCCAGTTTTTCGGATTCGTTGATCAACGGATACACCACATAGATCTGTCGCCCCAACGCAATCTGTTCTTTCATGAAACCGAACACACGCAAACGTTGTGCGTCGGTGAAATGTACAGTGAGGATAGGTTTTCTTCCCGGAGGAAGCTCATCAATGATTGAAGTATCGAGATCGCCGTACAACGTCATCGCCAGCGTACGCGGAATAGGTGTTGCGGTCATCACGAGTACGTGCGGCGGATTTTGGTTTTTCTTCCAGAGCTTGGAACGTTGTTCTACTCCGAAACGGTGTTGTTCGTCAATCACCACAAAACCGAGATTCTTAAACTGCACTTCGTCTTCAATCAATGCGTGCGTACCGATGAGAATATCGAGCTCTCCGCTGCGCAAGGCTTCGTGCAGAATGCGTCGCTCCTTTGTTTTCGTATTTCCGGTGAGCAATGCAATCTTCACCGGCAATCCGCGTAGCAATTCGCTGAGAGAAGCAAAATGCTGGTTCGCCAGAATTTCTGTGGGTGCCATCAAACACGCCTGGAATCCGTTGTCATTCGCAAGCAGCATGCACATCAACGCAACCACGGTTTTTCCGCTGCCCACATCTCCCTGCAGCAAACGGTTCATCTGCTTTCCGCTGCCCATGTCTGCGCGGATTTCCTTGATCACCCGCTTCTGCGCATTCGTGAGCGGAAACGGCAGATTGTGTTTGTAGAACCCGTTGAACTTTTCTCCGACGTTGCTGAAATCAAATCCACGGAAATTTGTTTTGCGCAGACTCTTCACGCGCAGCAACCGCAACTGGATCAACAGAAATTCTTCAAACTTGATTCTTGCTTCTGCACGTTTGAGCAAAGCCGGATTCTCCGGAAAGTGAATCTGTTTCAGCGCTTCTTCCCGCGAAAGCATTTTCAGTTTTGCAATCACACTCTCCGGAATGAACTCAGGAACTTTTCCCACCATCATCGGCACGAGTACTTTCATGAGCTTGAGAATTCCCTTCGAGTCGAGACCTTTCAGCTTTGATCGCTCCGTCGAAGAATACATGGGCTGCAAAGCATTCGTGCGCTTCAGTGCATTCTCATTCACCTCTTCAATCTCCGGGTGCGCAATGTTGATCTTCCCGTTATACACCGCAGGACGACCGAAAACAATGTATTCGTGTCCGGGAAGAAATTTTCCCTGCAGCCATTTTATTCCCTGGAACCACACGAGCTCCACGGCTCCTTTCGCATCGGTGAGTAACGCCGTCGCCCGCTGCTGCTTTCCGCTTCCGACAATCTGAAACTTCAGAATCTGTCCGCGCAATTGCACAAAAGGCAAATCGGCATTGATCTCTTTTGTCGTATAAAATTTCGTGCGGTCCACATGCCGGTACGGATACCACTTAAGCAGATCACCGAACGTTTCAATTTCAAATTCCGTTTTAAAGACACGGGCTCTCTCGGGGCCTACGCCCTTGAGAAATTCTATCGGTGTATCGAGAAAACTATCGGCCACAATCTAAAGTAGCAGTAAAATTACCTTCTGCTCAGGAACAAGCAAGCAATGTGTGAAATTTCGATTTGTTTATGGTCATCCCGAGCAGAGGGAGACGAAATCCAACTCAACCGTCACCGGTCCGAAGAAGGTGTCATCCTGAGCCCTTCCACCGGCCTGTCCTGAGCGTAGTCGAAAGACTCAAGACAGGCTCGCCGAGGGAGTAATGAAACAAACACCCCCATTTTCAGTCAGAGTTCCCGCTTCCCTACTCTGGCTTCAACAAAAAGTTCAGAAATCTTACATCAGTAATGCCTCCCTGAATTCCGGCTGGTTTCCCCTTCCTTCCCGCCATAGTTTTGCTTCATAAACCCAACACTGATAGTCATGAACACAACTAAACTAACCCTCGCCCTCGCCGCAGCAGCAATCCTTACCATTGTTTGTCCTATAGCTTTCGCTAAACCGTCGGATACCACTGCGAAGTCTGTCACCTTTACCGAATCCTTCCTGAACTTTTCGGGAGTAATGACGGTAGACAGCGTGCGCGTTTCCGATTACAGCGTGTACATCTTCCAGGATGGATCTCCATCGGATACATTTCATGTAACCACGAAACTGGAACAACACTACATGTTGCCGATCGGGCACAACTATGCACTCAAATACACCAAACACGGTTACAAAGACCGATTGGTGCTGGTGGATGCACATGTGAATACGAAACATGTACAGGATGAATATACTTTCCGTTACGCAATCGAATTTCTCGGCAATCACGAATCAAACACATTCGACGACTTTCCGGTAGCATTCATTCACTTCGATAAGGACAAAAAAGATTTTGATTACAACCGTGCATACGAGACCAATGTGCGCCTGGATCAGCGGCAACCGCAGGAACAGACGGTATCCAAAAGCTGGCATTAAACCCGGCAACCGGATTCCGATCCCCGTTTAAACTCGGCTGCTACAAGACTGGATTTTGCACTGTGGAATGCAAATATCCGGGAGAATGTTTCCGCGTCAAAAACCGATGCACTGGCAGGTGACATCGGTTTCTTTGTTTATATACCCAGATGAACTGCTGGTTTTCTTTTACCACATAGGATTATTTCCCTTGTTTTCCAGAAGGCGCGGCAAGCCGCTTACCACAGAGAACACATAAGGACATACGTCATTAAAACAACAGAAATCCCTATGTGCTCTATGTGGGGATTTCGTTTTTCACGAAATCACTTTAGAAAACAACGAATGTCAATTTTACCTATGTGGTAAAAAATTAGATGAGGATCGTAACCGGATTCTCCAGCATCATTTTCAGCGTCTGCAAAAACGCAGCACCCGTCGCTCCATCCACCACGCGGTGATCACAGCTCAAAGTAACTTTCATCACTTTGCCCGGAACAACCTGTCCGTTGCGCACAACCGGAGTGTCTTTGATTCCGCCAACAGCGAGAATACATGCATCCGGCGGATTGATAATCGCGGTGAACTCTTCAATGCCGAACATTCCGAGATTGGAAATCGTGAATGTATTTCCTTCCCAGTCTGCAGGCTGTAATTTTTTGTCTTTCGCTTTTTTCGCGAAGTCACGCACTTCATTGCCGATCTGAATAAACGATTTCTGATCTGCGAAACGCACAACCGGAACAAGCAGTCCTTCTTCCACTGCAACCGCAACGCCGATGTGAATATGCTGGTTGTAACGGATTTTATCGCCGAGCCAGGATGCATTCACTTTCGGATGCTGACGTAATGCAGCACCGCAGGCACGGATCACCATATCGTTGAATGAAACTTTCGTCGGAGAAAGCTGGTTGATCGCTTCACGCGACTTCACGGCCTGGTCCATGTCGATTTCCATCGTGAGATAGAAATGCGGTGCAGAAAATTTACTTTCAGAAAGACGACGCGCGATGGTTTTACGCATCTGCGAAACCGGTTCTTCCGTAAATCCTTCTGTCGTATTGATCGTGTTATTACCGAATGCAAGTCCGCCGAGTTTGCCCGGGTGCCAGTTGGCAATGTCGCGCTTTACAACACGGCCTGCGTCACCGGTTCCTGAAACTCCGGAAAGCTCCAGTCCTTTTTCCGCTGCCAATTTCTTTGCAAGCGGAGATGCTTTGATGCGCGAATCTCCGTTGGAAGAATGAACAACTGCGGGCTGAACCGACTTCTGTGTTGAAACCGGAGTCATACTGAGCGGAGCCGAAGTATGAGAAACGGGCTCTGCTTTTTTCTCCTCTTTCTTCGGTTCAGGTTTCGCCTCTTCCTTCTTCGCAGCAGCTGCTTCCGCCGACACAAGAATCGCTTTTACGTCATCGCCTTTATCGCCGATAATCGCAAGCACCGAATCAACCGGCGCGCCCTTCCCTTTTTCAACTCCGATATACAGAAGCGTTCCGTTGAAGAACGATTCGAATTCCATTGTTGCTTTGTCGGTCTCAATCTCAGCAAGAAGATCTCCCTTCTTTACTGTATCACCAACTTTTTTGTGCCACTCTGCAACCACACCATCTGTCATGGTATCGCTCAGCTTCGGCATTTTAACTATTGTCGCCATAATATGTTTCAAATGTTGTTAATGGTAATTGTCAGACTGAGCGTAGCCGAAGGCTGATATGACGATGTGTACTCCCGTCTCCGATCTCCCAACTTTTATCCTGAGCGTAGTCGAAGGGCCCATCTCATTTCTACTCCATGATAAACGGATAGTTCGGTTCTGCGTAAACGTCCTTGTACAATTCTTCCGGTTCGGGATACGGAGATTCCTCGGCAAACTTCACCGATTCCATCACGATGTCATCTACCTTTTTCTCCATCGCTTCAATTCCCTTCTCATCAATCCATCCGTTCTCCTGCATCACCGCAAGACACTGTGCAATCGGATCCTGCTCTTTGTAACACTCGAGTTCCTCTTTCGTGCGGTACTTCGCAGGATCGGACATGGAGTGACCGCGGTAACGGTATGTTTTGATTTCAAGAAGGGTTGGTCCGTTTCCTTTACGCGCATGATCTGCCGCATCGGAAATTGCATTGTGCACCGTTTCACAACGCATCCCGTCCACCTGGAAAGATGGCATATCGTAAGCGAGTCCCAGCTTATAAAGGTCATGTACGTTCGACGTCCGCTGCACCGATGTGCCCATGGCGTAGTTGTTATTCTCGATGATAAAAATTACGGGAATCTTCCACAACATCGCCATGTTGAATGTTTCGTGCAATGCACCCTGGCGCACTGCTCCGTCGCCCATATAACACAAAGTCACACGACCGTTTTTGTTGTACATATCTGCGAATGCGATTCCTGCACCAAGAGGAATCTGTCCGCCGACAATTCCATGTCCGCCGTAGAAATTAAATTCCTTAGAGAACAGGTGCATCGATCCGCCTTTTCCTTTTGAACATCCGGTGATTTTTCCGAGAAGCTCAGCGAGAATATATTTCGGATGCATGCCCCGCCCGATCGGGTGTGCGTGATCACGGTAAGCTGTAATTACCCTGTCGTCTTTTGTGATTGCCGATTCAGCTCCTGCAACGAGTGCTTCCTGTCCGATATACAGGTGACAGAATCCACGGATCTTCTGCTCGATGTACATTTCACCACACTTCTCTTCGAACCTCCGCATGAGTAACATCGATTCGTACCATTTCTCGTACGTCTCCTTGCTGAACTGCGCTTTCTTTTTCTCTGTCGCTTTAGTCTTCGTTGCCATCGTGTTAAAATAAACCGGTTGGTTGGAAGGTAAAGATAAGGGTAAAAAGTCCATGTCAGAAGGCTGAAAATCAGCAAATTGATTAGTCGAATACCCACTCGCGAAGCGAGTGCATTTCCCCGAACATGTGCCGTCATTGCGAGTCGCACGCGCGACGAAGCAATCTGCTGCTTTTGACAACGAGCTTTAAATTTACGCGCGGTCAATAGCAACAGATCGCTTCGACCTGAAGGTCTCGCGATGACTTGCTTCAGAGGGGTGAATGCACTCGCTGCGCGAGTGAACTGACCGTTACTGTGACTTCAGCTCATCCGCCTCAAACGACAACGGCAGCAGATCTTTCATCGAAGAAACCACATACACCGGACCCGATTCACCTGAAAGAATAATGCGGATGTTTTTGCCTGAACGTTTCTCGTATTCTGCAATCACCTGCCGGCAGGCTCCGCATGGAGAAAGCGGCCGGTTCACTGCAAATTTTTCAGAGGAACAGGTAATCGCAAGTGCTGTTACGGACTGATCAGGATAAGTTGCACCCGCATGAAAAATCGCCACACGTTCTGCACACAATCCCGATGGATACGCCACGTTTTCCTGGTTGTTTCCGGTAACGATGATGCCATTGGCAAGACGCAATGCTGCTCCGACATAAAATGCAGAGTACGGCGCATAGGCGTGTTTTCCGGCCTCCTTCGCTTTCGCCAGCAAAGCCTGATCATCGGTATTCAATTCTGCAGCCGAAGCATATTCTTCAATTGTACTGGTGATCGTGAGCTTTTTCATTCGAAGCAAATATAGCGTATTCCTTTGCGCTGCCCCGGCGTCCTTGTCCGCCGGCAGGCCGGTTTGCGGTTGATCAGAAAATGTTTGTTTGGGCCAACCGCTAACACCACAGGTCATCAGCAAATTCGCACATTAACCTGTTAACACATTGTTAAACCTCGCGTATCTTGCACCGTCTAAAAGCAAATCTACCCCCTATGAAAAAGCTGCTCTTCGCCCTCGTCCTGTTTGTGTCTCTTCCCCGGTTAAAGGCTGCTGCGGGCGACAGTATCTGGAACCTGCCCGTTATTCACGATATCTATTTCACATTTTCGCAAGCCGGATATTACGATTCACTCGTGGCATCTCACACGACAGGTGCATACGTTCAGTGCGACATGACATTCGATGGTGTTGTGCTTCCTTCTGTTGGCCTGCGTTTCAAAGGAAATTCTTCCTTCAACAATCCGGGACAGAAAAAGTCAATGAAAGTTGATCTGAATGAATTTGTTGCAGGACAGAATTATGATGGCATCAAGAAATTCAACCTCAACAACCTGTTCAAAGATCCGACTTTCATCCGCGAAAAACTGACGATGGATTATATGCGTCGCCACGGGATGCATGCCGCACGCTGTACCTACGCACGGGTGTATTACAACAACGTGTATTGGGGACTGTACACCCTTGTTGAAGATGTGAACGGAAAGTTTCTTTCCCAGCACTTTGGAAATAATAACGGCAACCTGTTTAAAGGCGATCCCAGCGGAGACCTGCGTTGGTTCGGTTCATCTGTGGGTTCCTATACCACGCACTACGAGCTGGATCAAACCACGACCAATGACTGGACAGACCTGGTGAATCTCATCAACACCATCAATAATTCTCCGGCGGCAACCTATTACACCGATCTTGAAGACAGTTTGTCGGGATGGGATTTTCTGGCGAATGCCGCGATCACCAACATCTTCGTCAACCTCGATTCGTACTGCGGAAGCGGGCACAACTATTACATCTATCATGATTCAACGCTGATGAAATGGAGATGGATTCCCTGGGATGTGAACGAATCTTTCGGCACGTTTACCCTGGGAATGACCCCGGCACAACTGAAAACATTGCCCTACGATTACATCAACCAGGCTAACAATCGTCCTCTCGCTGTAAAAATGTTTGCCGATCCTTCTTATCACCAGCAATACATTTATACGTACTGTTCCCTCATGGATAATTTCACGAACGCGTACCTGGATCCGTATATCGACAGTCTTGCCAACATGATCCGCACCGACGTATATGCCGATCCGAATAAATTCTACACGAACGCCGAATTCGAAACCAATCTCCAAAGCGACATAGTGAGCAGCGGTCCGATGGGCGGAACTGTTCTCGGCCTTAAAGATTTCATCACAGCAAGACGCGCCAGCCTGGAAACACAGCTCGCGGCCTACGGATGTTACCTGTCTGTTGATGATCCTGCGTTATCCGATAACTCATTGAAAGTGTATCCCAATCTCGCTACAGACGTAATGTGGGTGACCACCCCCGGTTCATGGACAAATTCTGAATACACCAGCCAGATACTGGATATTACCGGACGGGTGGTTAAAACAGAAACTCATGCATACGGCACCCGGAGTTTTACTGCGGACGTAAGTGACCTGACCGCGGGAACTTACTTCCTGGTGGTGAAAAACGATTCCGGAGCCGTGTTGAGCTACAGATTCTGCAAGTCTGCCTGATTTATTACCTAAAGTGCAAAAAAGCAGGTAACTTTACTATAACCACAAGTTAACGTTGACATTCACTCGAGTTATGAAAAAATCATTAATGTACCTGGCGCTCGCTGCCATGCCGGTAATTGCACTCTTTTCTTCATGCACCAATGGCCCGGGTCAGGGCGGAAAAGCTTCTATTGAGGGCGTTGTAAAAGGCACCCGCTATGTAAATAACTGCACAACCAATGCTGGATCGTTTCTTGCAGAAGATGAAGATGTGTACATCATTTATGGTGAAGATCCTTCCTACGGCGATCGCGTGAAAACCGGTCCGGGCGGCGTGTTTTATTTCAAATACCTGCGTCCGGGCAAATACACGATCTACGCCTACTCTACGAAATGTACCGTAGCACAGAAAGAAGCTGTGATCATGGAAGTTGAAATCACCGACAAAGGTCAGGCGTTGGTCACTGACACATTAAGGATCGACAAGTAAAATGAAAACGTTCATCACACTTCTTCTTTGTTCAGCTATTGTTTCTCTGTCCGCTCAGTCGAAAAAACAGATCAAGGAACTGAAAATCAAAAACTGCACAGAAAACACCACTTTGTATGAAGGCGGCAAAGAATCTGCAACCTACAAGTCAGGATTCCGCGCGTTCGATAAGGATGGTAATACGATTGAAGACACGGAGTACAACCAGGATGGGTCCGTTAAACGGAAAGAGACTGCGAAGTATTCCGGCAAAGACAAAATCGAGGAAATAATTGATGAACGGGGAGACAAGGAGCCTGATTCACCAGGGAGAAACTACAGGAAAACCACGTATAAATACAATGCCGACGGCGACAAAACCGAGGAAGTAGAATACGATGCAAGCGGGGCAGTCATCAAAAAAACCACTTATACCTACAACAAGAACAAGGACAAACAGTTCGAAGTCGTTTACGATGGCGCCGGGCGGCAGACAAAGAAGACCGTTTACGGTTACGATGCGAAGAACCTGAAGATTTCAAAAAGCATCTACGGCCCCGGAGATGTATTGCTCAAGATGGTGAAATACACCTATGGTTACTAGGAATTTCTTCGCTGAAGTAAAATCGGCCTTGAACCGGTTTGACCCTATTTCTCTTGAAGAAATGGACGGGGTGAAACTCATGGACCGGAGCGACCTGAAGTTCAATTTCAGCATTCATCATCTTCCTGAATTACTGGACAAGATCCGCGATCATTACCGTGTGCTCGAAGTGAACGGCACCAGGATGAGTCGTTATGAAACATTGTATTACGATACGCCGGGATACGATCTTTACAAAACGCATCACAAGGGCAAACCAACCCGATTCAAAATCCGCTCGCGCAAATACGTTGAATCTGATCTTAACTTCTTCGAAGTAAAACACAAAAACAACAAGGGACGCACGTTAAAAACACGCGTGAAGAAAAAAGCAGGAGGCAGTGAAATTACCGGTAGTGCACAGGCCCTGCTCACAGAAAAAACAGGCATGCAGTCGGAACACCTCGAGCCGAAGCTGTTTGTAAACTATACGCGCATCACACTCGTAAACCGGTTTGAGGAAGAACGCCTGACCATTGATCTCGATCTGCAGGTGAAGAACAATCACTCCGAATATAACTTCGACGGGCTCGTAATTGTAGAAGCGAAAATGTCGAAGATCCAGATTACACCTTTCGTGAAACTGCTGAAAGAAAGACATATCCGCCAGGGAGGAATCAGCAAATACTGCATGGCAGTAAGCAAACTCGTGCCCGGAATGAAATCGAATAACTTTAAAGAAAAATTACTCACCGTTGATAAAATTCTCAATGAAACTCGCGTTGCTTAAATGGGTTTTCCCGCTCCTGCTTTTATTGTCTCCTGCTGTACAGGCGCAGATTCCAACTTCCGTTACCGGAACCGATATTGCTTCTGCAGTTACGGCTGATGATGAACCATCGGACGACGGCGACAAAAAGAAAAAAGACAAAGACAAGGAAGACGCGGAGGTCCCGTTCTTTTCGCTGAGCCTCGACAAATTCAACATTGCATTCTTCATGCGCCTGCTCATCGATTTATTGTCGATGATCATACTGATACAGCTGATATATTTTCCTGTGTATCGCCGCAGTGATCACATGTTTACGTTCTACATGTTCAACATTACCATATTCATTATTGCAACCTTGCTTAGCGGCAAAAGCGCATTTTCAACCGGTGCTGCGTTTGGACTGTTTGCGGTTTTCTCGTTATTGCGGTACCGTACAGAAGATATTTCTGCACGTGACATGACTTACCTCTTTATTGTAATTGCATTGGGACTCATGACATCCGTAAACAAAGGCAGTGTGGTAGAGGTCGGAATCATCAATGCGATCATTCTCGCGGCAGCTTTTGCTCTGGATGGCAACGTTCTGATGAAAACAGAGTTTGTAAAATCGGTGCAGTACGAGAATATTGAACTGATCAAACCTGAACGCGAGGCTGAACTGCTGGCCGATCTTCAGAACCGGACGGGCTTAAAGATTCACAAAGTGAGCATCGGAAAAGTCGATTTTCTCCGCGATACAGCGGTCGTAAAAATTTATTATTACGCTACAAAAAATCAGGATCAATGATCAGGCGTTTACTGGCACTCGTTGCGATTTCACTCAGCATCACTGCTTCCGCTCAGACGACTGATTTCGGGATGTGGAATACGGTGAGTTTGAATAAAGAGCTCTCTGATAAATTCACGGTTGGTCTGGACCAGGAATTACGTCTGCGTGAAAACTGTTCAACCATCAATCTTATTTACACAAACATTGGTGGATCGTATAAAGTCACCGACTGGTTCAAAGTGGGTTTGACGTATCGCTTCATCGATAAGCATAAAGATGATTATACATGGGGACAACGTCACCGTGTATATGTCGATCTTACTTTTAAAGTCAAGCCCGCGAAATTTGCCATTGCTTATCGTGCTCGTTTCCAAAGCGAGTGGTACGG